>OCPP01000028.1_pt1 | contig 139453 bp, 122 predicted proteins | sample 1538211 | NCBI WGS metagenome assembly OCPP01 (sample SAMEA2580193, study PRJEB22360) | human gut metagenome | biome: human gut; feature: human-associated habitat; material: faeces | place: Denmark | collected 2008/2010
TCCAAGTTTTAGGATGGAGGTTGGGATTTTGTTGTTGTGGGGGGAGCCGCTGGCCAATCTCGATCCGGCGACCGGAAAGAAAGCCATTGCATTGATCGACCGAATCCAGAAGGAACAGAAGAAGACCATCGTGATCATCGAGCATCGTCTTGAGGATGTGCTTTATAAAGACGTGGACCGTATCGTTGTGGTAGGCGGGGGAACGATTGTGGCGGATATGAAGCCGGATGATCTGCTGGCTGGAAATATCCTGAAGGAACAGGGAATCCGCGAGCCGCTTTATGTCACGGCACTGAAACATGCCGGATGTACGATTGCGGCAGAAGATCATCCACAGCATGTGGAGACCATGAATTTTGAGCCGTACAGAGCGCAGGTTCGGGAATGGTTTGAGACAACGAAGATTCCACAGAAACAGGAAGCAGAGGAAAAGGTGCTCAACGTGGATCATCTGCATTTTTCTTATCAGCCGGGAAAGGCGATTCTTTCGGATATCAGCTTTGATGTGAAAAAAGGGGAAATGATCAGCATTGTCGGGAAAAACGGTGCCGGAAAGACAACCCTTTCCAATCTGATCTGTGGGTTCCTCGAGCCAAGCAACGGAAAAATCGAACTGAATGGAAAAGATATCTCACCGCTTTCGGTCAAAGAGCGTGGGGAGCATATCGGAATCGTCATGCAGAATCCGAATCAGATGATTTCAAAACCCATGATTTATGAGGAAGTGGCGCTTGGTCTGACGGTGCGTGGGGTTCCGGAAGAAGAAATTCGTGAGCGTGTGTACGAGACACTGAAAATCTGTGGTTTGTATCAGTTCCGGAACTGGCCGGTTTCAGCATTGAGTTTCGGGCAGAAGAAGCGTGTGACGATTGCATCCATTCTTGTCATGAAGCCGGAGATCCTGATTCTGGATGAGCCGACAGCGGGGCAGGATTACCGCCATTATACGGAAATTATGGAGTTTTTAAAGACGATCAATGAGAAACAGGGAACGACCATTATCATGATTACGCATGATATGCATCTGATGCTGGAATATACCAACCGCGCCATTGTTGTGGCGGATGGACAGCTGCTGACGATTGATACGCCGGCGAAAGTGCTGACGGATGAAACCATCACGGCTCCGGCATATCTCAAGCAGACATCTCTCTATGAGATGGCGGTCAAATGTGGAATTGAAGATCCTTCCCAGTTCGTGCAGCGGTTTATCAATTACGAAAGGGCGGTGCGGTAATGGCAAAGTTATTGACCTATGAGCAAAAAGATACCTGGATGGATCGGCTGTGCGGTGTCACAAAGCTGATCTATTTTCTGGCATGGTCCATCACAAGCATGCTTACTTATGATACCCGTGTACTCGCCGTGATGCTGGTTTTTAGTCTGATCCTGTTTAAGATTTCAAAAACAGAGTGGAAACAGGTCGGTTCTATTTTTAAGTTCATTATGTTCTTTCTGGTGATCAATGTGCTTGCCATTTTTATTTTTGCACCGGATCAGGGAACAAAAATTTATGGTACAAAGCATGTACTCTGGCAGCTTTCGGCGCATTATCCGATTACCGCTGAGCAGCTGTTTTATGAGCTGAACATTATTTTGAAATATTTTACAATTATCCCGGCGGTGTTCATTTTTGTCGTGACCACCAATCCGTCGGAGTTTGCAGCGTCGTTAAATCGTATTGGAATCAGTTACAACATCGGCTATGCGGTGGCAATTGCACTGCGTTATATTCCGGATGTGCAGGATGATTTCCACAAAATTAAAAATGCGCAGGAGGCTCGTGGAATAGAAATGTCCGGAAAGGCAAAGCTGATGAGCCGTATAAAGAGTACGGCATCTATCATCTTTCCACTTATTTTTACAAGTATCGGCCGCATTGATACAATCAGTAATGCGATGGAGCTGCGTGGGTATGGGAAGTACAAAAAACGTACCTGGTATATGGGAAGAAAGTTACAGCGCAATGATTATCTGTGTATTGCACTGGTGCTTGGATTTGCCGTGGCTGCACTTGTGGTTACATATCATGATGGCAGCCGGTTTTATAACCCGTTTATATAAACAGTAGAGATTGCGCAACTCGTCTTAATAAAATTAGAAAAGGAGCTATCGCACCAGCGAATATCGGCGGCACGACAGCTCCTTTTGTTTTCCATGTCTGTTTTTAAGCTTCGGTTGAAGCATCAGATGCAGGTGCTTCGGTCTGGTTTTCGGAAGTATTTTCCGACACGGTCTCAGAAGCTGGTTCCTCAGACGGCTGTTCCGGAGGAATCACCTCGACATCCTCTTCCTTAACCGGTTCCGGCTTTGGCTTTTCCGGCATTTTCTGTCCACAGGCACTGCAGAATGCAGCATCGGCATCCACGCTTGCACCGCAGGATGGGCAGATCGCTACACCTTTCATCTGGTGAATGCTTTCACGGCATTCCTTAATTCTGGCTTCGGAAACGGCAATCGCATCCAGCCAGGTTTTTACATCTTCTTCGGCATCTTCGCGATGTTTTTCCACATACCATTTTCCAATCTGTTCGTATGCAGTATCAATCTTGCGTTCTTCCTCGGAGATATTTAAGTTTAATTTTGCAGTATCTGCCAGATCTTTTGTTTTTTTAATGGTAGTCTGGCTCACATCACTGATCTTTTGTCCTAAGTTGTTTAAAAAAGACATATATTTCACTCCTTTCCTATATCAAAAACCTTATGTTATGAATTATCATAACATGCTGTCTGAAAAACACAAGGAAGTTTACAGATTATTTATGTCTTTTTCTGTTTTTTTTCCGGGACATGCGTGGTGCTTTAACGGATGGTTTTGCAGCCGGAGTATTTTCGCCAGCTGGAGTTTCCACAGTAGCAGATTCAGCTGGTGCCGGAGCTTCCACAAGAGCAGATTCCGCTGGTGCCGAAGTTTCCACAGGAGCAGATTCCGCTGGTGACGGAGCTTCGGATGAACCGGTGACAATTTCATTTAACAGCAATGCTTTTGCAAGATTTCCTTCCGCAGAAATTTTCCCACTCTGGTAAGCTTCGAGAATGTCAAGGCTGCCCTGCGCGAGTGCAAGCAGATCAGCAGCTGAAGTTGTGACTAAAATGTCACGGTCGTAATATTCATATGGTTCAACATGAAGCTGTCCGTTTGCAATTTCCAGATACAGGGCACCTTCGGCTTCTCCCTGTATGTTAAACTGGATGGCAAGATGTTCACTGATTTTGGAAGCATCTTTCTCCTGATAAGTATCTTTTAATTTTGAAACTAATTCCTGATATGTCATAGTCAGTCATTTCTCCCTTCTCCATCTGCTAATTAGATTGGTGATTGCGCAACTCGTTTCTGCGGGCTGTCGTTTTGTCGGGGACACCGTCTGAGCGATTTTGTGTCTGCCTTAGAGGGAAGCTTCGAATAAGCATGCCCACGGTTCTATTTGCGCAGTCACAGAGTGACATATTGAAAATAAAGTAAATATCAAGACAAATGGGGAGTGGGCGTAATAAACGTTTCGAAGATTCCCTCTTAGGCAGACTAGAAATTGCGAACGGTGTCCCCGACAAAACGACAGCCCGCAGAAACGAGTTGCGCACCCACCTGTTTGCTAATTAGAGTATAGCTTTTCTGTTATGCTTGTCAAGCAAACTTTATGAAATTATCATTGCGGGAAGCCGTTAAAAAGCGTACAATAGGGATAACAAAACTTTAAAATAAAGGAAGGGATCAAGATTATGAGAAAAACCAAAACGCACAATGTACTCAGGCGTCTGCTTGCGTTTGTCCTGATTGTTTCACTGCTTCCACTGGGGTATGCGGGCAATGTGATGGCTGCAACAACCGGTACACGGAACGTAAGTATTCAGGTTACATACGGACAGACGGATGCCAGAAATGTCTATGGCATGATCAACAGTATGCGCAGAAATTCATCCGATGCATGGTATTGGGATGCAAACAATTACACGAAGACATATTGTAATAATCTGCAGCCGCTTACTTACGACTATGCACTGGAGCAGGTAGCCATGAAACGTGCAGCAGAGATTGCACTTTCATATTCACACACCAGACCAAATGGCACAAATTATTATACTGCTTACAGTGAAAACGGTGTCTATGCGGGAGTGTATGCAGAGAATATCGGTGTGAATTATTCTTCCGCATCTGCACTTCACAACGCAATGCGGGAAGACAATGCAAATTATTCCGGACAGGAACAGCGTAGAAATATGTTAAACAGCCAGTTTACTGCTGTCGGAATCGGACATGTATATTACAATGGATATCACTACTGGGTAGAGGAATTCGCCAACACAGTAACCAGAACTGCCTATACGGCACCAAACAACCAGACAACAACCGTAACTAATCTTCAGGTTGCAGAGAGCAATATTACTTCTGACCAGATTGTTGTTCCGTCATCTATTGGAACCTATATCCAGATGTCTGTCGGACAGACGAAAGATTTATCCGGATGCTATGAAAACATTAAGGTATCGAATCACTGGCCAGGCAATGCAAACTGCCCGATTGTACAGGGGCTGAATATGTATGTATCCAATACTGCGGTTGCCTATATCAGCGGAACAAAACTGGTCGCAAATACTGCTGGTTCCACAACACTGACACTGAACCGTCCGGATGGTAAAATTCCCCTGCAGATTCCGGTTCAGGTAACAGGAACCAATAACAGCAATAATACATATTCGTACTATATTCCAAATGCTTCCGTTGGTACAATCGTTGACCAGACATACACCGGATATGATATCCGTCCGTCTGTATCGGTATGGCTGAATGGCAGATATCTGTACGAGGGAAGAGATTATACCCTTACTTACAGCAACAACCGCAATATCGGTACTGCATCCGTAACAATTAACGGAATCGGAAATTATTATGGAAGCAGAACAGTTTATTTCCGTATTGTAAATCATGGAAACGGAAATACAACGGTTTCATCCAATAATCTTGCAAATGCAGTGATCAGCAAAATTGCAACACAAAGTTATACGGGATCTTCCGTAAAACCGGAAGTTACCGTTACATTAAATAACATTGTTTTAAAAGAAGGTTCGGATTACTATCTGAATTACAGTGACAATGGTGCACCGGGAAAAGCTGCTGTTATGGTAGTGGGAACCGGTAATTATACGGGATCTGCAAAGACAAGCTTTATTATTAAGCCGGAGAAGCCGGTTATCACAAGATTGCGTGCACACGGATCAAAAGTCCGTATCACATGGCTGCCAGGTACTTCCGTTACCGGCTATGAAATCTACCGCTCCAAGGGAGCATATGATTATGGATACAAGAAGATTGCGGCTACAAAAGATGGTGAGATGCAGTCTTATACAAGGGCAAAACTCACCAAAGGAACTTATTATTACAAGATCCGCAGCTATGTTACTGTAGATGGAACAAAGTATTACAGTCCATACAGCAGTGTGAAGTCTGTAAAGATCCGCCGCTAGGATCAAAGCATAATTGAAAATAAAAATTAAAAATGTCGGTAGATATCTGTCAGATATCTACCGACATTTTTGGTATACAAAGTTAAAAGATTTATTTCATCTGTGCGACCCGGTCAAATTCCTCTTCGATTTCTTTGGAAGGTTTTGGTGTCAGCAGACTGACGATTACGATCGCAGCGCAGGCAATCAGGAATGCAGGAAGCAGTTCATAGATGTTCCAGATACCACCAAGTGGGCGGATCAGGTATTTCCAGATAAATACCATGGAACCACCGCAGACCATACCGGCAAGTGCGCCCCATTTGCTGGTACGTTTCCAGAACAGGGAAAACAGAACAACCGGTCCGAATGCGGCACCGAATCCAGCCCAGGCGAAAGAAACGATGGCAAATACGGAACTGTCCGGATTTCTGGCAATGAATGCGGCAACGACAGAAATTACAAGGAGTGTAATTCTTGCGGCTGCCATGCTTCCATTTTTGTTGGAAGAATCTTTGCGGAAAGCACCGAGAATGTCGGAAGAAACCGCAGAAGATGCAGCCAGCAGCTGCGAGTCCGAAGTGGACATGGTGGAAGCTAAAATGCCGGCGAGAATCACACCCGCAAGCAGGGCAAATATCACACCGTGCTGGGAGAGCAGGGCGGAAATTTTTACGATAATGGTTTCGGAATTCGATCCGGTCAGCATCTCCAGTGCGCCGACTTTGCTCATGGTATAACCGATCACACCGATAAAGACGGCAACGAACAGGGAGATTACGACCCAGATGGTTGCAACGCGGCGGGACAGTTTCAGTTTTTTCTCATCCTCGATTGCCATAAAGCGGAGCAGGATATGCGGCATACCGAAATATCCAAGTCCCCATGCGGCAGTGGAAACAATGGTCAGGGCACTGTAAGGAGCGGCCTTTCCGGTGTTTACATCATAGGAAAGTGTCATGGAGAGATATCCCGGAAGCTCGGAGGCGTTGTGGATAACGGCACCGATACCGCCAGCAGTTTCTACACCAAAGATCAGAACTACAATCAGAGCAACCGACATGATGATACTCTGGATAAAGTCCGTTGTGGAAGCAGCAAGAAATCCGCCAAGTGTCGTGTATGCCACAATTACGATAGCACTGATGATCATGGCGGTCAGATACTTTACCCCGAATAAGCTGGAAAAAAGTTTTCCGCATGCGGCAAATCCAGAGGCCGTATAAGGAATAAAAAAGATAACAATAAAAATAGCAGCAATGACCTGCAGCATCTTTTTTTCATCGCGATAGCGGTTGCTGAAGAACGATGGGATGGTAATGGAATTGTTGCAGGTGTGCGTATAGCGGCGGATACGTTTGGCAACGATCAGCCAGTTAATGTATGTACCGGCAGCCAGTCCGATTGCTGTCCATCCGGCATCTGAAATTCCGGTGAGGTAAGCAACGCCCGGAAGTCCCATCAGAAGCCAGCTGCTCATGTCGGAAGCTTCGGCACTCATCGCGGTTACGAAAGGACCGAGTTTTCTGCCACCCAGATAGAAATCGTCAGTACTGTTGTTTTTCTTGGAACATCGGAAACCAATATAGATCATACCAATAAGGTATACGATAATGGCAATCATGATGCATATTTGTGCAGATGTCATAAATAAATCCTCCTCTTTTGTACGCTTTCACACGCTAATTGTTCATAGTATAGCACAGATGATAATTATACCGCAACCGGGAAATCCTGTTTGACACTATGGGCAATAAGATGATAAACTGTCTTTGTCTATACATGAGAAAAGCAATTCCGTTTGGCCTTCAACATGTGCTTGCCATGTTTGTAGCAAATCTGGCACCCGTACTGATCGTCTGCAGTGCAGCTCTGGTCAGGGGCAGTGGGGAACATCTTACGGCAGCGGAAATTACACAGATTTTGCAGTGTGCGATGTTTGCTGCGGGAATCGGAACCTGCATGCAGCTATATCCGGTCTGGAAAATTGGCTCGAAACTGCCGATCGTAATGGGCGTCAGTTTTACATTTCTCGGAAGTCTGCTGATCATATGTACCAACCCGGAGCTTGGGTATGAAGGAATGATCGGGGCGGTTATTCTCGGCGGATGTACCGTTATGATGTTTGGTTCAATCATGTATGAGGGGATCAAAATGTTAAAAAATTGCGAATTTAATGACCGTACAATGATTATTGTTTCCCTTTCTTTTTGTATCGGGGTTGGACTGACACAGACATCCGGCAACTTCTTTTCCGCATTTCCGAAAGAAGTGGGAGATATCTTCAATGGAAATGCCGTGGCAGGAGTGTTTGTTGTTTCCCTTCTGTTGAGCCTTCTTTTGCCGAAGAAGAAACAGGCAAATTAAATACACGTTGTTAAGGTAACGTTAAGGTGCAGCGATTTTTAAGATAAGGATTTGGTGTTATGATGATATCATCAAAAGGAAATGGAGGAATTTGATATGTGGAGTCGCGCACAATTAAAGGGAAGGGCGAAAGCAACATTTAAACGAAATTATTGGAAATGTATTCTGATCAGCCTGTTGCTGACACTGATTGCAGGGGGAAGCGGAGCTGCTTCGGGCAACATCAGCAGTGCAACCGGTTCCTTACATGGATCGGATAATCAGGCAGGCAGTTCCTATGATTATGACAGCAGTTATGACAGTGATGATGGTTCACTACGCGATTTTGAGGCTGGGCTTGAAGAAGGCTTTAAGGACGGACTGAAAGCAGGAAACAGGGGAATGATGGGCGGTATGGTCGCAGCAGCGATCGCCATCGGCATACTCATAGTTGTTTTTCTGGTGATTTTTGTCCTTATACTTCTGGTTGATGTATTTATCATAAATCCGTTTGAGGTTGGATGCAGGAGATTCTTTATCCGCAACTTAAACGAGCCGGCACAGATTGGGAACATTGGATATGGATTTGACAATAATTACAGGAATGTTGCAAAGACAATGTTTTTCCGTGATCTGTTTACGGTTTTATGGTCATTGCTTTTTATCATTCCGGGTATTGTAAAAGCATATGAATATATGATGATTCCGTACCTTCTGGCAGATAACCCGCAGATGACCAAAGAGCAGGCATTTGCGGAAAGCAAGCGTATGATGCAGGGACAGAAATGGAAAGCATTTGTTTTGGATCTGTCCTTTATCGGATGGTACATTTTATCCGGACTGACACTTGGAATTCTTGCAATCTTTTATGTGTCACCATATGTGAATGCAACACATGCCGCACTGTATGAGGCACTGTGCTATGCAAACCCGGCTGGTTCAAACGGATTTACACAGCAGGAGGATCCGGTGAATTCACCTTTCCGGCAGGAGAATGTATGAATTATACGATTTTAATTGCAGATGATGAGCCGGAGATACGGACGCTTCTCCGGCTGTATCTGGAAAATGAAAATTATCAGATTATTGAGGCAGAAAACGGGAAGCAGGCACTGGAACTGCTGAAGAAAGAACATGTGGATCTGTGTCTGTTGGATATTATGATGCCGGAGATGGACGGATACCATGTGTTGCAGGAATTACGTAAAACAAGCAATATTCCCGTTATGATACTTTCGGCAAAGGATGCGGATTCCGAGAAGATTCTGGGGTTAAATCTCGGGGCAGATGATTATCTGGCAAAACCGTTCAATCCTTTGGAGGCAGTAGCACGTGTCAATTCAAATATCCGTCGGTTTTATGCTCTGGGGACAGCGGAACTGTCATCCAATATGCTGACCGTCCGGGATCTGGAACTGGATCCGGAAGGCTGCGTACTCAAAAAAAATGGAGAACCGATTGAACTGACTTCGGTAGAGTACCGGATCATGGAGTTATTTATGAAGCATCCGGGAAAAGTGTTTACCAAACAACAGATCTATGAACAGGGATGGGGTGACACTTATGTGGTTGCAGACAATAATATTATGGTCTGCATCAGCAAGCTGAGGGCAAAACTTGATGAAGACCCGGCAGCTTATATTCGAACCATCCGCGGATTGGGCTATCGGCTGGAGAAATAGCAATGCGTGATTTACAGGCATTTTTGATCAAACGGTTTATTTATATCCTTGTACTGGTGACAGTTGCACAGTCGCTGATCAGTTTTTTGATCAGCCAGGCGGTTATGCCTGTGGTGATGAAAGTTTTTTTCCCGGATTACCAGAGGCAGTCATCCGTTGGAAAGACGGATCTGTTTATTTTTATCATATGTGTTCTGTTATTGCTGATAGTAAATGCCGTCCGGATGCTTTTGCCATCACCGCTGCAGGGAATGATGCAGTGGACAGGGGAACGATTACAGGACTGGCTGGGCAATGCACTTCCGGCGACAAGGAGTTCCGTCGTCGTACAGGAGATGGAAGGATGGAAAGCCATCCTGCTGTTTGTGGTTCTTCTGCTGTTAATGGTGTGTATGCTGCTTCCTTATATTTTGGGTGCGATAACGTTCGCGCGGATTGTGATGGCGGAGTTTCATCAGATCCAGGAGGAGCGCGAACAGCAGCAGAGAGAGTTTGACCGCAAGCGGAATCTGATGCTTTCCGATATCGCACATGATCTTCGGACACCGGTCACGACCGTATCCGGTTACGCAAAAGCATTGGCGGATCATATGGTACAGGAACCGGAAAAACAGCAGGAATATCTGAACGCCATCCAGAATAAATCGGTTCGGATCGGAAATCTGATCAATTTGTTGTTTGAATATGTAAAACTGGATAGTGAAGGGTTTGCATTAAATGGAAAAACGCTTGATTTGTGTGAACTTCTCAGAGAAAATGCGGCAATGCTGTATGCAGAGATGGAAGAAAACGGAATGACACTGACAGCAGATATTCCGGAGGAAACGATACCGGTCTGGGCGGATGAACTTCAGTTATCCCGTGTAGTGACAAACCTTCTGACAAATGCCATGCAGCACAATCCAAAGGGAACAAGAATCGGGCTGTTTGCTTATAGGGAGCTGGAGCGGATTTATGTATTGGTGGCAGACAGCGGAATTCTAATTCCAGAGGAACAGGCGCAGCATTTGTTTGATCCTTTTACGCGTGGGGACAAAGCGCGGGTAAGCGATGGGAGAAACGGACTTGGACTTTCCATCGTGTCAAAAATCGTGCAGATGCACGGATGGGACTTAAAACTGGTGCAACAGCCACAGATTCAGCATTATGCAAAAGCAGCCGGATTTGCAAAAGCATTTGTGATCCGGATGGAAAATGCCGGTATGTATTCTGTGCATTCGCCAAAATAAAAAAGTGGCAGAAAAGAGGGAGAGTCTATGATAATTATAAGAGCGATGGATCCGTATGAATTGCTTTGGATGGTACTTTTGATTGTGTTTGTTCTGGGAGAACTTGCAACAATCGGACTAACGTGCATATGGTTTGCCGCAGGTGCACTTGCGGCACTGGTTATGGCAATGGCAGGGATAAATCCGGTGGTGCAGTTTCTGGTATTTTTAGTGGTATCCATTCTTTTGCTTGCTGCGACAAGACCGTGGGCGCGTAAATATGTAAATGCTAAAATGCAAAGAACAAACGCGGATAGCCTGATTGGGGAAAATATACGGATTTCCGAGCGCGTCAGTAATATGGATCAGACCGGGATGGCAGTTGTTCATGGACAGGAGTGGACGGTGCGTACCCGTAATGATAATGAGATCATTGAACCGGGAGAAGAAGCAAAAATTCTGGCAATCAGTGGTGTCAAACTTATAGTAGAAAAGGTATAGGTAAAGGAGGAAAAAGTTATGCCTGTTGTAATTCTCATTGTAGTGATCATTGCATTGGTCGTTATTGTGAACTGTGTGAAAATTGTTCCACAGGCGCATGCGGTAGTTGTGGAGAGACTTGGAGGGTATCTTACCACATGGTCAGTAGGGCTGCATTTTAAGGTGCCGTTTATTGACCGTATTGCAAAAAGGGTTTTGTTGAAGGAACAGGTGGTCGATTTCCCACCACAGCCGGTAATCACAAAAGATAACGTAACAATGCAGATTGATACGGTTGTATATTTTCAGATCACGGATCCAAAGCTGTATGCATACGGTGTGGAAAATCCAATCATGGCAATTGAAAATCTGACTGCTACGACGCTTCGTAATATCATTGGTGATCTGGAACTGGATGAGACACTGACATCGCGTGAGACCATCAACACCAAGATGCGTGCAACGCTGGATGTGGCAACAGATCCGTGGGGTATCAAAGTAAATCGTGTGGAGTTAAAGAACATTATTCCACCAAAGGCAATTCAGGATGCCATGGAGAAACAGATGAAGGCAGAGCGCGAGCGGCGTGAAGCCATTCTGCGTGCAGAAGGTGAGAAAAAATCTACAATTCTGGTTGCAGAAGGAAATAAGGAGTCTGCAATTCTCGATGCAGAGGCTGAAAAACAGGCTGCAATCCTGCGTGCCGAGGCACAGAAGGAAGCAACCATCAAGGAAGCCGAAGGTCAGGCAGAGGCTACATTAAAGATCCAGCAGGCCAATGCAGATGGTCTCCGTATGCTCAAAGAAGCTGCTCCGGATAATGCGGTACTTCAGATTAAGAGTCTGGAGGCATTTGCCAAGGCAGCAGACGGTCAGGCAACCAAGATTATTATCCCATCGGATATTCAGGGGATTGCAGGACTGAGCAAATCCATTGTGGAAATTGCAAAAGAAAACAGATAACACAGATACATCTGTGATGCATTGGACGAAACTGCTCCATGAAAATGGGGCAGTTTTTGTTAGCTTAGGAAAGTCTTTATTTTGCAGAAGGAAAATGGTATACTATAGATTATTGATGCGGGAGCATATTCCACAGATGAGCGATGGATGTGGAAAGAACAGGAGCGTAAATGAAATCAAAGGTTCGATTTAGGGGAAAGCTGAGATCGTATCTCTGCTGGCCATTGTGGCTGACGATCCCGATGACAATCGCAGATGTGGGGCTTTATTTTTACGATGTGACGGCAGGCTTTTTGCTGACGGTATTTATTGCTGTCTATTTTGTACTGGAACTGGGACTGTATTATAATACCAGACCGCGGCTTGCAAATGAGATTATCAATTTTGCCACACAGTATGCAACGGTACAGAAAAAACTTTTGAATGAGTTTGAAATTCCATATGCGCTGCTGGACTATACAGGAAAAATTCTTTGGGTGAATGAACGCTTTTCCGAGCTGACGGGAGTGGGGAGAAACTATCATAAATCAATTACAACCCTTTTTTCCAATATTACCCGTGAGTTTCTTCAGAAACATGAGGATGCACAGAATATTACGATTGAAAAAAAGGAGCGCATTTTCCGGATTTCCCTGAATCGTATTTATTTTGATGATATCATGGAGGAGAGCAAGGAAATTGACGTGAAGGATTCCGATGAATTCCTGACGGCACTGTATCTGTTTGATGAGACCGAACTGCAGCATTGCAAGCAGGAAAATCTGGATCAGAAGCAGGTATCGGCACTTGTTTATATTGATAACTATGACGAAGCGCTTGACAGTATCGAGGATGTGAAGCGTTCGCTTCTGATTGCGCTTGTCGATCGAAAAGTGAACCAGTATTTTTCAAAGATGGATGCGCTTGTCCGCAAAATTGAAAAAGACAAGTATTTTGTGGTATTTAAGTATAAATATTTACAGAAGCTTATGGATGACCGGTTCAGTGTACTTGAAGATGTCAAGACGGTCAAAGTGGGCAATGAGATGGCGGTCACGCTGAGTATCGGTGTCGGGATCAAGGGGACTTCTTATAACGAAAACTATGAGCAGGCACGTGCGGCAATTGATCTGGCACTCGGACGAGGCGGGGATCAGGTCGTTGTCAAAAATGGTGAGGATATTGCATATTTTGGCGGCAAGGCAAAACAGGTGGAGCGCAACACCCGTGTAAAAGCGAGGGTCAAGGCACATGCGCTGCATGAAATTATTGAGAGCCGGGAGAACGTGATTATCATGGGGCACAGCCTGACAGATGTCGATTCCCTTGGTGCGGGAATTGGAATTTTCTGTGCAGCCCGTGTGCTTGGAAAAAAGGCACAGATCGTGATCAATGAGCCAACAACTTCCATCCGGCCGCTTATGGAATGTTTTACTCCGGAAAAAGGCTATCCGGAAGACATGTTTATCAACAGTGAGATTGCAATCGAGGAAGTAAGCCGCAATTCCCTGGTTATGGTGGTAGATACCAATCGGCCAAGTTATACGGAGTGCCCGGAACTGCTCACGCGCACAGATACGATCGTTGTGTTTGATCATCACCGTCAGGGCAGCGAAGTGATTGAAAATCCGCTTCTGTCCTATATTGAGCCGTATGCGTCTTCTGCCTGTGAGATGGTAGCAGAAGTTTTACAGTACTTCCAGGAGGGATTCAAGCTTTCTCCGGCAGAGGCAGACTGCATTTATGCAGGTATTTTGATTGATACCAATAACTTTATGACCAAAACAGGTGTCCGTACATTTGAGGCGGCAGCATATCTCAGACGCTCCGGGGCAGAAGTGACCCGTGTGCGTAAAATGCTGCGAAATGATATGGCATGCTATAAAGCCCGTGCGGAGGCAGTGCGTCATGCGGAAGTATACCGCGGTGCATTTGCAATTTCTGTCTGTCCGAGTGAGGACGTGGAAAGTCCGACGATTGTCGGCGCGCAGGCAGCAAATGAGCTGCTCAATATTATAGGAATCAAGGCATCTTTTGTGCTGACAGAGTACGCAGGAAAAATATACATCAGTTCGCGTTCCATTGATGAGATCAATGTACAGTTAATCATGGAACGAATGGGTGGCGGCGGTCATTTGAATGTGGCTGGTGCACAGTTGACGGGATGTACGATTTCCGAGGCAAAACATGCCATTATGCGGACCATTGATGAAATGCTTGAAGAAGGAGATATACAGGAATGAAAGTAATTTTATTACAGGATGTGAAAGCTCTTGGGAAAAAGGGCGAAATCGTAAATGTGAGTGACGGTTATGCACGCAATGCAATTCTGCCGAAGAAACTTGGAGTAGAGGCAACGACAAAGAATCTGAATGACCTCAAATTGCAGAATCAGCATGCAGACAAAGTGGCAGCTGAAAATTTAGAGCACGCAAAGGAACTGGCGGAAGAGATCGGAACAAAGAAAGTTGTTGTAAAGATCAAATCCGGTGAGGGCGGACGTATTTTCGGTTCTGTTTCCACCAAGGAAATTGCACAGGCTGCAAAAGAGCAGGCAGGGCTGGATCTGGATAAAAAGAAGATGCAGCTGGGCGAATCCATCAAGGCTCTTGGAACTTATGAGATTCCGGTGAAGCTTCATCCAAAGGTAACCGCAACACTGCGTGTTCAGGTTGTTGAGGAATAGGAGGAAGTTCGCTTGGAAGAAACGCTGATCAAGCGGGTGATGCCGAACAGTCTGGAAGCCGAGCAGTCGGTCATTGGTTCCATGATCATGGATCAGGATGCCATTGTCACAGCCATGGAGATCCTTCTGCAGGAAGATTTTTATCACAAGCAGTATGGAATTCTCTTTGATGCGATGATCGAATTGTACAGCAGCGGACAGCCGGTGGATCTGGTTACACTGCAGAATAAACTCAAGGAAAAGGATGTACCACAGGAAGTCTCCAGTCTGGAATTCGTTGGAGAATTGGTGCGTGCGGTTCCGACATCCGCGAATGTCAAATATTATTGTAATATTGTAAAAGAAAATTCCATGAAGCGGAAACTCATCCGGGTCACGGAAGAGATAGAGAATGAGTGCTATGCGGGCAAAGAATCGCTCGAAAGTGTTCTGGATAAGACCGAACATGATATTTTTGCATTGTTGTCAAGCCGTACCGGTGGAGACTATGTGCCGATTCGTCAGGTTGTCATGAACGCACTGGAAAAGATTGAAAAAGCGTCACAGCAGGACGGAAATGTTACGGGAATACCGACAGGGTTTATTGATTTGGATTACCGGACAGCGGGATTACAGCCATCGGATCTGGTATTGATTGCAGCCCGTCCGTCTATGGGAAAGACAGCGTTTGTTTTAAACATTGCACAGTATGTGGCATTTCATGAAAACATGTGCACGGCGATATTTTCATTGGAAATGTCGAAGGAGCAGCTGGTAAACCGACTGTTCTCCCTGGAATCCCGTGTAGATGCACAGGCACTTCGTACCGGTAATCTGTCGGATGCTGACTGGGCGAAACTCGTCGAAGGAGCCGGAATCATAGGGGATTCCGAACTGATCATTGATGATACGCCAGGAATCAGTATTTCCGAGATGCGCAGTAAATGCCGTAAATATAAGCTGGAGCATGATCTGAAACTTATCATCATTGACTATCTGCAGTTGATGTCTGGGTCCGGCAGGAGTACAGACAGCCGGCAGCAGGAGATTTCGGACATCTCCCGTTCTCTGAAAGCACTTGCCCGTGAACTGAATGTACCGGTGCTTGCTTTGTCCCAGCTTTCCCGTGCAGTCGAGCAGAGACCGGATCATCGTCCGATGCTCTCCGATCTGCGAGAATCCGGAGCGATCGAGCAGGATGCCGATGTCGTGATGTTTATTTATCGTGATGATTATTATAACAAGGATACTGAACTGAAAGGAATTTCAGAAATCATTATCGCCAAACAGCGTAATGGTCCGATCGGTACGGTGAACCTCGCATGGCTGCCGGAATACACGAAGTTTGCAAATCTGGAACGATAAAATTTTTCTTATGATCATGCATCAAATTAAATACATTTGCCGAAATGCTTGCGCTTTGGACGGGTTTGTACTAGAATACCATTAAGCCAATAAGGCAATAATGATCATTATTCATAAGGAGGATTTTATTATGGCATACGTTATTTCTGATTCATGCGTTAGCTGTGGTACATGTGCAGGCGAGTGTCCTGTAGGAGCAATCTCTGCAGGTGCTTCTCAGTACGAGATCGATGCAAATAGTTGTGTTGATTGTGGTACATGTGCTGGTGTTTGCCCAACTGGAGCAATCGCTCAGGGCTAATCACATAATAAAACGAAACGAAGAGCTGTCTCTTAAACCACGGAGGCAGCTCTTTTTCGATTATAGAAAGAGAGGAATAACATGGCTACATTAGGAAATCCTAAGAATACTATTGCAGTATTGCAGAAATACCAGTTTAATTTTCAGAAAAAATTTGGACAGAATTTTTTGATTGATACAGGAATTTTAGAGGAAATTATAGAAGCTGCGCAGATCACAAAGGATGATTTTGTGCTGGAAATCGGTCCGGGAATCGGAACCATGACACAATATCTCTGTGAGGCGGCACGCGCGGTAGTGGCAGTGGAAATAGATACCAATCTGATTCCGATTCTAAAAGATACGCTTGCGGAATATAATAATGTGGATGTATTGAATGAAGATATTTTAAAAGTAAATATTTCAAAACTTGCGGAAGAAAAAAATAACGGAAAACCGATCAAGGTCGTTGCAAATCTTCCGTATTACATTACGACTCCGATCATCATGGGATTGTTTGAAAGCCATGTGCCGATCGACAGTATCACGATCATGGTACAGAAAGAAGTAGCGGATCGTATGCAGGAAGGACCGGGAAGCAAGGAATATGGCGCACTTTCCCTGGCGGTGCAATATTACGCAAAACCGGAAATCGTAGTCAATGTTCCGCCAAGCTGTTTTATGCCGCAGCCGAAAGTCGGCAGTGCCGTTATCCGTCTGACACGTCATAGTGAGCCGCCGGTTACCGTAAAAAGTGAAAAACTGCTGTTTCAGGTGATCCGGGCATCGTTCAATCAGCGCAGGAAAACACTGGCAAACGGGCTTGCCAATTATGGTGCATTCGGTCTTCCGAAAGAAGAACTGCAGGCATGTATTGAGGAACTTGGCGTACCGGTTAATATTCGTGGAGAGGCACTTTCTTTAGAGCAGTTTGCACAGCTCTCCAATATTATTTATGATCACAGGAGTGCTGTATAAAAACAGCGCGGGCAGTCCATACTATCATCAAAGACCATAAAACGAAATGATGATGGAGGTAAGCCAAATGAGAAAACAACAGTATATAGCTACTGTCGCGTGTCTGGTAGCGGGAGTGATTGGATTTGTCAGTGTATATGCCACGGATAAAGGAAAAGAACGCAGGGAAGCAGAACAGGAAATTGCGGCACAGACCCAGCAGGAGGCACCGGCTTCCTATGAAGTGAAACCGGAAATAAGTGTGGAAGATGCAACGAAAAAAGCGGAAGAACAAGCGTTAAAGCTGGCAGAGCAGGAAAAAATGAAACAGGAAGAAACACAGCAGGAGGAAGAGAAGAAACAGGACGAAGAAAAAACAGTAGAGACAGCAGCCACCGTGACACAGCATTTTGACAAGAGTTCTGCGGTCTGGCCAATTGAGGGAGATGTTCTTCTGGATTACAGCATGGATTCCACCATTTATTTTCCCACGTTAGAGCAGTACCGCTGCAATCCGGCCATGGTGATCAGTGGCAATGTCAATGATAAAGTGTTTGCAATGGCAACGGGAAAAATAACGGATATTCAGGAAAATGAAGAAACCGGATGTACAGTGATACAGGATCTGGGTGACGGATATGCTGCGGTTTACGGACAGTTGAAGGAACTGAATTTTGCAAAAGGGGATACGCCGGAAGCTGGTCAGGTGCTGGGATATGTCAGTGAGCCGACAAAATATTATACAACCGAAGGCAGTAACGTCTATTTTCAGCTGAAAAAAGATGGAAAAGCTGTGGATCCGAAAGAATATCTTCCGCAGATGGCGATGGATACGCTGGATTGACATTCATAGTTTTTTCTAATACAATAAAATGTAAACGGTTTTGGAGCTTTATGCGAAAAAACCGTACATAATCAAGAGGTATCTCAGCTTAAGAGGGATAAAATATGGAATTTAACCAGTACAATACAACCGTACAACAGTGGATTCATACAGTTCTGGAAAATCGGGAAACCAATGCGGACGTGGTGTTGGAATGCTGTCGGGATATCATAGCGTATGGACGGGAAACAGATGATTCAAAGCTGATGGGATTCGGTTTCTTTTATGGTGGGGAAATCTATTATGAATTAAATGACGGAGCACATTTTTTCCATATGATGACAGAGGCACTGACGTATCTGGACCGTGCAGAGGAATGGGAACTTGTGGTGCGTTGTTACAATTTTCTGGGAATCGCATCCATGAGCAGAGGAAATCCATCGCTTGCGCTTGACTATTATATGAATGGTCTTAAGGACAGTGATACATATGATCTTCCGATGCAAAAGGTTATGATTCTGATCAATATGGGGTTATTGTATCTGGAGTGTGGGCATTATGCAGATTCCGAGAATTCTTTTTTAGAAGCTTATCAGATTTTGCAGACAAAACAGAAGGATGAAAAGTATAATTTTTATATGTATGCTTTTTATGGAAATATGGCAGAATGTCTGATCCTGCAGGATCGTCTGGAGGAAGCAAAACCATATCTGGAGTATCTGCATAAAGATGGCTGGGAACAGGTTGCCCTTACAGAGCGGCTGTTTATCGACATCGTGGATGTAATTTATTATCACAAGATGGGAGATGTACAGAAGCGGAATGAGAGTATTCAGATGATCCATCAGAATCTTCCGGATAATCTGACGGTGCTGGACTTTTTTTCGGATTATTACCGCTGCTGTCTGGTGTTGCTGGAAACGGACCAGGATGAATCGTTCTGGCGTATCATTGAAGTAATCGAACCACAGGTGGTGAATTTTAAGATCATTAATCTGCATCTGAAAGTTCTGTCCCTGAAGATGAAATTTTACCGGAAGCATAACCAGAATGCGGAATATCTGCAGGCGGCAGGGCTTTACTATGAATTGTCTGAACGGAACGAAGTAGTGACGCGCAACATGCTTTCGAGTATGATTACGTTGCGCAAAAATCTGGAGAATATGCGCAAAGCCAGAATGAAGGCGGAACGAAAGAATATGGTATTACAGGAGCGTTCCGAGCAGGATCCGTTGACGCGTATGGCAAACAGGTTCCGTCTGAATGATTATGCAGAAGAGGTGTTTGCCTATTCGCAGGAGAATGATATTCCGGTTGCGATGGAAATACTCGATATTGATTATTTTAAGGAATATAATGATAATTACGGACATCAGGAAGGAGACCGGTGTCTGGTAAGTATCGCAAATACGATCCGTAATCTGGTGGAGGAAGCGGAAGGATTCTGTGCACGGTATGGAGGGGATGAGTTTGTCATTATCTATGCGAATGTGACACGGGAACAGGCTGTTTCCTTTGCAGAAGAGTTGCGCAGACGTGTACTTGCATTAGAAATAGAACACCGGTTTTCCAAGGCACTTCCGGTAGTGACGATTTCGCAGGGAATCTGTTGGGGAATCCCGCGCAAGGGAAACCGCAGCTGGGATTTTTTGCATGCAGCAGATAATATGCTTTACCGGGTGAAGAAATTCAGCCGGAACAATTATTGTGTAGGGGGGCTTGATGAAACTGAAGACGTGACCATGGGAACCGCATTGTAACGGCATGGCAGTCGAAACCTGGCAAAAAGAAAAGGATGAAAATGGAAACAGTTAAATTTGAAGAATTAGGGTTATATCCGCAGCTTCTGCGGGCAATCAAAGAGATGGGATTTGAAGAGGCAACACCTATCCAGTCACAGGCGATTCCGGTTGTGATGAGTGGGGTAGATGTGATTGGTCAGGCACAGACCGGAACCGGAAAGACAGCTTCTTTCGGAATCCCTCTTTTGATGAAAGTGGACCCAAATAATAAAAAAACGCAGGCAATCGTACTTTCTCCGACAAGAGAACTGGCCATCCAGAGCGCGGAAGAAATCCGGAAACTTGCAAAATATATGCATGGGATCAAAGTGCTTCCCATTTATGGAGGGCAGGATATTTCCCGTCAGATCAAGGCATTAAAAGGTGGGGCAACCATCATCATCGGGACACCGGGGCGTGTGATGGATCATCTGCGCCGCAAAACCATTCGCTGTGATTATATTAACACGATTGTGCTGGATGAAGCGGATGAGATGCTTAATATGGGATTCCGCGAGGATATAGAAACAATTTTATCCTATATCCCGGATGAAGACCGGCAGACTGTACTTTTTTCGGCAACTATGCCAAAGCCGATTCTGGAAATCACAAGAAAATTCCAGCATGATGCGACTACGATCAAGGTGACGAAGAAAGAACTGACGGTTCCGAATATTGACCAGTATTATTATGATGTGCGCAGAAATGATAAGATGGAAGTGCTGACACGCCTGCTGGATTATTATAATCCAAAGCTTTCGCTGGTATTTTGTAATACCAAGCGCATGGTGGATGAACTGGCATCGGAATTACAGGGGCGCGGCTATGCAGCAGAGGGAATTCATGGCGATATGAAACAGGTGCAGCGTGACCGAGTGATGAAAAAATTCCGAAATGGGAAAACAGATATCCTGATTGCAACCGATGTCGCAGCGCGTGGAATTGATGTGGATGATGTTGAAGCAGTATTCAACTATGATCTGCCACAGGACAATGAATATTATGTGCATCGGATCGGAAGAACCGGACGCGCCGGCCGTACCGGAAAAGCGTTTAATTTCGTTAAGGGCAAGGAAGTATACAAACTCAAAGAGATCCAGCGCTATTGCAAGACAAAGATCAAGGCGCAGCCAATCCCATCTTCGGATGATGTGGCAGCGATCAAGGCAGATAAGATTCTTGACGGGATCGGACAGATTATCGAGGACGGAGATCTGCGTGATATGATTGAACTGATTGAGCAGCAGGTGAACAACTCTGATTATACCGCGATGGATATTGCAGCTGCGTTTTTAAAACAGGCAATCGGCGGAGTGGAATTATCAAAGGAGGATCATGAATTTGATGATGCGTTAGCAGGAGATACCGGAGCCGAGGAAGGGATGGTACGTCTGTTCATTAACATCGGAAAGAGCCAGCGGATCCGCCCGGGAGATATTCTCGGGGCTGTAGCCGGAGAGGCAAAGATTCCGGGCAAACTTGTGGGGGCAATTGACATGTATGATAATTATACATTTGTCGAGGTGCCGCAGGAGTATGGAAAAGATGTATTAAAAGCCATGAAAAATGTAAAGATCAAAGGAAAGTCGGTCAACGTGGAGCCGGCAAATGCACGATAGAGGATAAGACCGTTTTTGGGGATATTTACTATGGGGGAGGCTGCAAATGGCAAAGATGCCATGGATCAGATCGAAAAGCTTCAGCCACAGATTGTTCTCAGTGACGTTGTAATGCCGCTGATGGACGGTGTCGATTTTACGGTGGCGGTACATCACCGCTATCCGCACATCCAGATGATCATTCTCAGTGGATACGATAATTTTGAATATGTAAAGCAGACGCTCATGCAGGGGGTGGTGGATTATATCTTAAAGCCAACCCTCACACCGCATGAGCTTCTTGGCGTGCTTCAAAAAGCGGCAGCGCGGATTCCCGGCTGGCATCCGGATCATGCAATGACCGGGGAAACCGCGGAGGAACTGCTCAAAGAATTGCTGCTCGGGGAAACAAAAACAGGAGAAGAACTGCAAAAGGTATTTGCCGCATCCTATTACTGCATGTATGCGGTTACGATTGCGCATGGGAGTGAACGGGCGGCAGAAACAGCAGAACTTCTATGCGAAAAAATACAGCGTGCCAAAAGTGAATTTTCCGGAGTACTCATCTGTTCTCTTTCGACGGGCATCCTCTTTCTTGTTCTGCAGAAAAGTTTTGCAAACGGAATTGTGGGGGCTGTCAAAGGATAAGACGACATGCCGGATACCGTGGGTTTTCAGGATTTCAGTGAAATCGGAAACCCACGGTTTTTGCATTTAGAAGAAATATCAGATATGGAAGTAGTAAATAAAACTACATATAAAAGAAATGAAAACAAATACATGTTGACAAAGAAACCACATTGCCATATACTGAAAATTGTTTGATAGTCAAACAATTTTGAAATATGGAGGAAACGTGCATGATAAGCACATATACATCAAAGTTGAAACAACTGCAGATCGGGGATCTGATTGCAAAAATTCCGATTATCCAGGGTGGCATGGGGGTAGGAATCAGCAGAAGTCATCTGGCGGGAGCTGTGGCAAAGGAGGGCGGTGTCGGTATCATTTCTACTGCGCAGATCGGCTACGATGAAGAAGGCTTCGAGAATGATCAGGCAGGCTGTAACTTAAAAGCCATCAAAAAACATATCCGGAAAGCAAAGGAGCTTGCCTGTGGAAACGGACTTGTGGGTGTCAATATTATGGTTGCATTAAAGCATTACAAAGAGCATGTCCAGGCAGCAGTTGCGGCAGGGGCAGATGTGATTATCAGTGGAGCCGGGCTTCCCATGAATCTGCCGGAGTTTGTCAGCAGAACCTGCCGGACAAAGATAGCTCCGATTGTATCCTCGAAGCGTGCAACCCAGCTGATATTGAAGATGTGGGCGCACCGCTATGACCGCACGGCGGACTTTATTGTAGTGGAGGGACCGAAAGCCGGCGGGCATCTGGGGTTTTCCAATGAACAGCTGGCACATATGGATGCCATTAATTTTGACGGAGAGATCCGGCAGATTATCGACTGCAAAAAGGAATACGAACAGCGGTATCAGAAAAATATTCCGGTCATTGTGGCCGGCGGGATATTTGATCAGAAAGATATTTCGCATGCGCTGGATCTCGGCGCGGATGGTGTGCAGATTGCCAGCCGCTTTGTCGCAACCGAAGAATGTGATGCATCGGAGGCATACAAGGAGGCGTATATTCACGCCAGTGAGGAAAATATTGAGATTATCCAAAGCCCGGTCGGTATGCCGGGACGTGCATTGCGCAATAAGTTTATCGACCGTGTAAAGCGCGCAAAGCTGCCAGTCAGTAAATGTTACAACTGTCTGGAAAAATGCAGTCCGCAGAAAGTTCCTTACTGTATTACGAAAGCATTGATCGATGCCGTGCGCGGGGATGTGGAAAACGGTCTGGTATTCTGTGGGGCGAATACGGGGCGGATTCATGAGATCACTACGGTACATCATCTGATGCAGGAGCTGGCTGGAGATCTACAATAAAAATGGTTTGTGTGATTTTCCCTTGGAATCAAAGAATTCCTGTAGTAAAATAGGAAGAAAAGCAGTAATGCAGATACGGGAAAACATGAAAGAAGGAGAACACGCAGCATGACAGTGGCCGCACACGGTGGGGATATTTATCAAAATCAGATCACATATGATTTTTCTGTAAATACCAATCCGCTGCCGCTGCCGGAGATATTGCAGAAACGGATGGCGGAAGCGGCTGTTCACAGCAACCGTTATCCACAGTATGACAATGTGCTGTTGCGGGAACGGCTTGCAGCACTTTATGGTTTTTCAGCAGAAGAAGTAGCGTGTGGCAACGGAGCATCCGAATTATTTGTTGCGATTGTGCATGCACTGCGCCCGAAGCGGGTGGGCATTTTGGCTCCTTCTTTTTCGGGATATGCCTGGGCGGCTCAGACAGTGGGAGCCGAGATATGCAGTATTCCGTTGCGGGAAGAAAATAATTTTGCCATGGATATGGCACAGATGGAGTCATTGTGCAGGCAGCTGGATGGAATCGGTTTATTATTTTTGGCGAACCCCGCGAATCCGGTGGGGAACAAAATGGAAGCGTCTCTTTTGGAGACGCTTCTTGACGTGTGTGAAAAGAGACGCATCACTGTGGTGCTGGACGAATGTTTCATTGCATTCACGGGGGCGGAAGGATATACTTCCTGGATCCGGAAATATCCGCATCTGATTGTCGTGCGGGCATATACAAAGATCTATGCGATTCCGGGAATCCGGCTGGGGTATCTGCTGGCGCAGAAAGATATCTGTGAAAAAATTGCGCATCAGCTGCCGGAGTGGAATGTATCTGTGGTTGCGCAGCGGATCGGCATGGACATTCTGAATGATTCGCTTCCTGGTTGGAGTCGTAGAAAGTATCTGAAGGATACGATTGAGCTGATTCAGGAAGAAAAGCGCTTTTTAAAACACGAGTTAACAAAAATATTTGGAGATCAAATGAAAATTTTTCCTTCTGAAGCTAATTTTTTGTTGCTGAAAACACAAATTCCACTGTACAGATTATTGCTGGAAAGAGGAATTCTGATCCGAAACTGCGCAAACTATACAGGACTGGGACAGGACTTTTACAGAATTGCCGTAAAAGGTCATCCGGAAAATGTACAACTGATTGAGGCATTGCTGGATATAAAGAAGAAAGGGGAAGAAAAACGTTATGGAAAACATTGAATATGTTCTTCCGGGAGAGATTGAAAAACGAAGTTTTGCCATCATAGGGGAAGAACTAAAGGAGCGTGGTATCGTGCTTCCACCGGAACAGGAGCCGGTGACAAAGCGCGTGATCCATACAAGTGCGGATTTTGATTATGCAAAGACGATGACGTATTCTCCCCATGCCGTGCAGATTGCCAAAGAACTGATTGCAGGTGGCGCTGACATTGTCACGGATACCAATATGGCGCTTGCAGGCATCAACAAAAAACGGTTAGGGGAATTTGGAGGAACGGTGCATTGTTTTATGGCAGATGAGGATGTGGCGCGGGAGGCAAAGGCGCGGCAGGTGACACGTGCGACGGTCAGCATGGAACATGCAGCAAATATTGACAAACCTGTAATTTTTGCCGTGGGAAATGCGCCGACGGCATTGATTTCGCTCTATGAACTGATGCAGAAAAGTGATTGGCGTCCTGCATTTATTATTGGAGTTCCGGTGGGATTTGTAAATGTAGAGGCGGCAAAAGAACTGATTTTAAAAACCGATGTGCCGCATATTGTCAACCGCGGTAGAAAAGGCGGCAGCAATGTAGCGGCAGCAATCGTAAACGCACTGTTATATCAGATCCGGCCGGTATAAAGGAAAGAAGGAGGCGTATCTGGTGTGAGGTACGGATTTACAACCGGCAGCTGTGCTGCCGCTGCTGCAAAGGCTGCGGCATATATGCTTCTGACGGGAAAAATAAAAAACTGTATAACGATTGAGACCCCAAAAGGAATCCCATACACCGCGGAAGTGACGGATATCGTGCGCGGGGAATCTCAGGTTTCCTGCGCTGTGGTCAAGGATGGCGGCGATGATCCGGATGTGACCAGCGGAAGTAAAATCTGTGCCACGGTCACCGCGGACAACCGTGGGGATGGAGAAAAAGAACTTCTGCAGATTGACGGAGGAAAGGGTGTGGGCCGTGTGACGAGACCCGGACTGGATCAGCCCGTAGGCAATGCCGCAATCAATCATGTGCCGCGGGAAATGATCACCCGGGAAGTGCAGGAAGTGTGCCGGATTTGTGATTTTCACGGAACACTGCATATTCTGATTTCTGTGCCGGATGGGGAAGCACTTGCAGAGCGTACGTTTAATCCAAGACTGGGGATTGTCGGGGGAATCTCAATACTGGGGACGACAGGAATTGTGGAACCGATGAGCAGTCAGGCACTTAAGGAGACCATTCGTGTGGAACTCCGCCAGCAGCGTGCAGAAGGGCAGACCATTGCGGCAGTTTCACCGGGAAATTATGGACTGGATTTCATGCAGCAGACCTATGGATATGATCTTGACCGCAGTGTGAAATGCAGTAATTTTATCGGTGAGACGATCGATATGGCGGCGGAACTGGGATTTTGTGCAATGCTTCTGACCGGACATATTGGAAAACTGATTAAGGTGGCGGGAGGCATTATGAACACCCATTCCCATGAGGGAGATTGTCGGATGGAACTTTTAGCGGCAGCCGGCATCCGTGAAAATGTATCTTTAGAATGTTTAAAGAAGATTTTAGATTGCGTCACAACCGAGGAAGCACTTGCGTTTATTGATGCCGAAGATAAAAAAGAAGATGTTATGGAAGATATCATGAAAAAAATTGATTTCTATCTGAAAAAACGTGCGGCCGGTCGGTTACAGATCGAGTGTATTGTCTATTCCAATACCTACGGGCTGCTTGGGATGACTGCAAAAGCAGAAGAATTACTCAGGAGGTTGCTATGATTTATTTTGTCGGAGCAGGAAGCGGAGCACCGGATCTGATTACTGTGCGGGGAATGCGTCTGCTGCAGAAAGCAGATGTCATCATCTATGCCGGTTCGCTGGTCAATCCACAGCTTCTCGATTATGCAAAAGAGGGCTGTGAGATTCATAACAGCGCCAAAATGACACTTGAAGAGGTTATTTCGGTGATGGAACAGGCAGAAAAAAATAATTTAATCACGATTCGACTTCATACGGGAGAACCCAGTATATACGGAGCGGTGCGGGAACAGATGGATATTCTCGATCAGAAGGGGATTGCGTATGAGAGTTGTCCGGGTGTGAGTGCCTGTTTTGGAGCAGCGGCATCGCTGAATCTGGAATATACCCTTCCGGATGTGTCACAGTCACTGATCATCACCCGGATGGCCGGAAGGACGGCGGTACCGGAAAAGGAGAGTATTGAGAGTTTTGCCGCACACCATGCTTCCATGGCAATTTATCTGAGTACCGGAATGCTGGAGGAATTATCACGTCGCCTTGTAAATGGTGGATATGAGCCGGATACACCTGCGGCACTGGTGTACAAGGCAACCTGGCCGGACGAGGAAGCATATATCTGTACTGTGCAGGAGCTGGCGGCGGTGGCAAAGAAACATAATATTACAAAAACCGCTCTGGTGCTGGTCGGAGATGTAATATCAAATCAGCATTATACGCGCTCCAGACTCTACGCGCCGGATTTTACAACCGAATTCCGCAAGGCGAAAACCCAAAACACTGTAGAAAATGAGGGAGTAATGTGTAACATCCATGCGGGAAAGGAGTTACCGGAATGATCCTGTATATGACCTGGTTTTCGGAACGTGGAAGAGAGCTTGCGGCACGAATCACAGAACTTTCACTTTCTGTTTCGTATGGATTTTGGCAGAGCCGTTACGGTGGTCACCCTGCGGTTTCAAAGATACAGATAAGAGAAAGAGGAAACCGGTCACTTCCGGATTTTCTGGAGGAGGCTTTTGCACAACAGTTTCCCGTGATTTTCATTGGAGCTCTCGGGATTGCCGTACGGGCCATCGCACCTTTGATCCGCCACAAAACCGTGGACAGTCCGGTACTGGTGCTGGATGAGGCCGGACAGTTTGTGATTCCGGTGTTGTCCGGACATCTGGGTGGTGCCAATGAACTGGCGCAGCAGATCGCAGAATCATTGCATTCCGCTGCGGTTGTGACGACGGCAACAGACGTGAATGGGCTTTTTGCCGTTGATGTGTTTGCAAGAAAAAATGGCCTGCGGGTGTGTAACCCCGAAGCGATCCGGCATGTGTCTGGAAAACTGTTACAGGGTGAAATCATTGTGATGGCGGTAGATCCGGCATGCATGTCCCCGGAGGAGATGGCAGAATTACAGCCGTCAAAGGAAGTAAAGCTGATTTCGTGGAACGAAGCACAGGCGGAACATGCTGTGGATGTGTGGATTACAAAAAAAGAGCCACAGGAAGACCGTAAAACGCTTGTTTTAGCTCCGAAAACAGCCGTACTTGGCATGGGATGCAGAAAAAATAAAAGTTATAACGAGATAAAACAAATGATAAAAACATTGGTGGATAGCAGAGAAATAGACCTGGATGATATCTATGCCCTGGCATCGGTTGATGTGAAGGAAAAAGAACCCGGTCTGCAGGAACTGGCACAGCATTTGCGGGTACCGTTTGTCGTTTTTTCTGCCGGAGAACTGAAAAAAGTGCCGGGTGATTTCACCGCATCTGCGTTTGTGGCTCAGACAGTGGGAGTGGATAATGTGTGTGAGCGTGCTGCGGTCGCTGCAGCAGACGGAGGTAGTTTGCTGATACATAAGCAGGCTATGGATGGCGTGACAATTGCCGTGGCAAAACGGGAGAAAATCGTATTGCAGTTTGTGTGAAACAGGCGTTTGCGTGAAATGAAAGGAAGGAGAAAGAAATGAAACACCGGATTTATGTGGTCGGTATGGGACCGGGACAGGAAAATATGATGACGCAGGAAGCCATGCAGGTGCTGGAAGCCAGTGATGTGATCATCGGTTATACCGTATATCTGAAATTGCTTGGGGAACGGTTCGGGTGCAAAGAATTATTGTCTACACCGATGCGGCAGGAGCGGGAACGCTGCCAGATGTGTTTCGAGAAGGCAAGAGAAGGCAAAAAAGTGGCATTGATCTGCAGCGGAGATGCCGGAATTTACGGGATGGCATCCCTGATGCTGGAAATCGGAAAATTATATGATGATTGTATCATTGAAGTAATTCCCGGAATAACAGCAGCAAGCAGCGGTGCGGCAGTGCTTGGGGCTCCTCTCAACCATGATTTTTGCGTGATCAGCCTGAGTGATCTTCTCACCCCGTGGGAGAGGATTAAAAAGCGGCTGATTGCAGCGGCAGAGGGAGATTTTGCAATGGCAATTTATAATCCGTCGAGCCATAAACGGGCAGACTATCTGGAGCGTGCCTGCAGAATTCTGATGGAACACGGGGTGGAACCGGAGCGTGCCTGTGGGTATGTGGAAAATATCGGACGCGATGATACGAAAGCCGTAACACTTCCCATGGAGGAACTGGTGCATACACCGGTGAACATGTTTACCACGGTATTTATCGGGAATTCCCAGACAAAAATTATTGATGGAAAGCTTGTGACACCGAGAGGATACCATATATAGCAGCAGAAAACGGGGAAGAGGAATAAGATGGCAGAGAAAGTGTTAATTTATGCGGGAACAACGGAAGGTCGTCTTCTTGCACAGGAACTTTCACGGGCACATATTGCCTGTGATGTGCATGTAGCAACCGAATACGGTCAGATGGTCATGCCGGAACTTGTCGGGGTGAAGGTCTGTGTAGGAAGACTGGACGTAGAGGAAATGCGCGCCCTGCTGAAAAAAAACGGACAGAACAACTATGCGGCAGTCGTGGATGCTACGCATCCGTTTGCCACAGAAGTGTCTGCCAACATCCGGGAGAGTACAAAAGGAAGTGGAATTCCATATCTGCGGCTCCAGCGGCGAATGGACGATGGAATCTGTAGCATATCGGAAAACGAAGGCATGAAAGAGCGCGCTGGAACCGTGCATGTGTTTGCCGATTATGAAAGCTGTGTCCAGGCACTTACGGACACATCCGGAAACATTCTTCTGACAACCGGAAGCAAAGAGCTGGCGGTATTTGCACCCCTGAAGGAGCGTTTGTTTGTGCGTGTGCTTCCCGGATTGGAGAGTATCGGTCTCTGTGAAAAGGCGGGTATCCGCGGAAAGCAGATTCTTGCGATGCAGGGCCCGTTTTCGGAGGAAATGAATCTGGCAATGATCCATCAGTTTTCGATCCGCTATCTGGTTACAAAAGCCAGCGGTGCGCACAGCGGATTTCAGGAAAAACTTGCGGCAGCGCAGAAAGCAGGTATTACGGCATGCGTGATCGGGAAACAGGAACAGGAACAGGGAATGTCTTATGCACAGGTAACCGAAACACTTTCCCGTCTGCTTGGACATACGATTTCCGGTCGTCCGGAGGTGGAAATTTCCCTGATTGGCATCGGTATGAGTGCAGCGACACTGACACAGGAAGCAAAAAGAGCGCTGGAAGAGTCTGAGGTGGTTTTTGGGGCAGAACGGATGCTCGAAGTGGTGGAAAACAGTAAGGAAACCTATCCTTTTTATCTCGCAAAAGATATTTTACCGGTTTTAAGACAAAAGGAATCCCAAATGGATGGCCAGAAACTGAAAGTCTCCATATTATTTTCCGGAGATACTGGATTTTACAGTGGAACAGAAAAAATAAAAACAGAATTAAATAAAAATAATTACAAAAAAATTCGTATTTTTCCAGGAATTTCATCCGTTTCCTACCTCTCTGCGGCAACAGGAATTGCCTGGCAGGATGCAAAAATTTTAAGTATTCATGGGAAAAAGGATACCGCGGAGACCAGAGAGCTCGTTCTCGATGCAATCCGGCATTTTCCCAAGACGTTTCTGCTGGTTTCCGGGGTGGAGGATGTCCGACGGATCGGATGCTGGATAGAAGAAGAAAAATTGACGCAAACCCGCATGATTGCTGGATTTCAGCTCTCTTATGACAGAGAAAAAATCCGCGAGCTATCGTATGAAGAGGCAAAAAATACAAAAGAAGAGGGCCTGTATACCCTGTTGTTATGCAATGAAAATGTGCAAAAAAGACGTCTTGTTCCGGGAATGTCCGATGAATCATTTTTGCGTGTCGTGGAAGGGGAAAAAACAGTTCCGATGACCAAGGAAGAAGTGCGCGCGCTTTCCTTATGTAAACTTGGCCTGACGGAAGATGCTGTGGTATATGATGTGGGGAGCGGTACCGGATCAATTGCAGTGGAGTGCGCAAAATGCAGTCCGGGGATTCGTGTGTACGCCATTGAGCAAAAAGCCACAGCACAGCAGCTTCTGCGCCGGAATCTGGAAAAATTTCATCTGGCAAATGTGATTCCGGTGGATGGGAAAGCACCGGAAATATTGGAACCACTGGAACCTCCGACACATGTATTTATTGGGGGAAGCAGTGGACGCCTTGCGGATATTCTGCATGTCATCTGGGAGAAGAATCCACGGACACGTGTGGTTGTCAATGCCATAAGTCTTGAAACTGTGGCTCAGATTACAGAACTTGCTGCAGGGAAAATGCAAACAGAAATCATACAGGTGCAGGTCAGCAGGGCAAAAACCGTGGGAACCTATCATCTGATGCAGGCTGAGAACCCCGTATATATCTGTGTGCTGACGATGGCATAATGAGGAGAGAACTATGTTACACAGTGGAATGGTACTGGCAGCGCCGCAAAGTGGCAGTGGAAAAACGACAATCACCTGTGCGTTGCTGGCAGCAATGAAAAACAGAAAATTTGCAGTTCGTGCGTTCAAAAGCGGACCAGACTATATTGATCCCATGTTTCACCGTCAGGTGATTGGTGTACCGTCGCGCAATCTGGATACGTTTTTTTCAGGGGCAGATCAGATCCGGGAACTGTATGGATATGACCGGGAGAGCTTCTCTTATTCGGTGATCGAGGGAGCCATGGGATTATACGATGGCCTAGGAGGCACACAAAAAGAGGGCTCCGCCTATCATCTGGCACAGACCCTGGATCTGCCGGTTGTGCTTGTGCTGGATGCCCGTGGGATGGGGCGCACGATGGTGGCACTTCTGGCAGGGATATTACAGTATGACAGGGATCACCGGATCATTGGTGTGATATTAAACCGCACATCGGAAGGGTTCTGCCGGACAATGACGCCGGTGATTGAGAAAGAACTGGGCCTTCCGGTGCTGGGATGTTTTCCGGTACAGAAAAATCTGCATCTGGAGAGCCGGCATCTGGGTTTGAAAATGCCACAGGAAATGGAAGGTCTGCGCAAGCAGGTCAATCAGGCTGCGGAAAAACTTGAAGAGACCGCAGATCTGGATCGGATGCTGCAGCTGTTGCAAAGCTGGGCACTTTTACATGCGTTTCGGGACGGAAAAACGAAACTGCCTAAATTACAGGAACCGGGAAAAGACAAAGAGGTTTTACAGAAAAAGGAAAAACAGCAGGAGGAATGTCCGGTTATTGCAGTTGCAAAAGATGAGTCATTTTGTTTTTATTATGAGGATAACCTGCGGCTTCTGGAAGCGTATGGTGGAAAACTCGTCTGGTTTTCGCCGCTTGGACAGGAAAAAATTCCAGAGGAAGCGGATGCGCTTCTTCTGGGAGGAGGCTATCCGGAACTTTGTGCCCGGCAGCTCTCGGAAAATGTCTCCATGCGCAATTCCATCCGGGAGGCAATTGAAAATGGTATGCCGTCCGTGGCAGAGTGCGGCGGGTTTATGTATCTGCATGAATCCATGACAGATGAAGAAGGAGAAAACTGGCCGATGGCAGGGGTCATAGCGGGCAACTGTCATAACCGGGGAAAACTTGTACGTTTTGGCTATGTGAATGTGACGGAACAGACGTCTCATTTCCTAGCGGGAAAACCTGTCCGTGCACATGAATTTCATTACTATGACAGTGACAACAATGGAGAAAGCTGCGTGGCGGTCAAATCGGTAAGCGGTACATCCTGGACATGTATCCACGAGGACGACAGAAACTGGTGGGGTTATCCACATTTGTATTATCCGTCCAATCCGGCATTTGTGGAACACTTTGTACAGGCAGCACGCTTATATCACAGAGAGAGGAATGCAAAATAACATGAAAAAAGCAATTTTAATTGTGAGTTTTGGAACAACCTATCCGGATACCCGGCAGAAAAATATTGCAGCCATCACGCGGCAGGTCCGGGCATTGTATCCGGATGCCGTGGTAGAGGAAGCTGTCTCGAGTACGATTGTGCGTAACGCAATGAAAAAGCGCGAGCATATAGAAGCAAAGAGTCCGACGGAAGCTCTTGAAAGTATGAAAAAACAGGGAGTGACGCATGTAGCTGTATTTCCTACCCATGTGATTGACGGAATTGAAAATCACAGACTCAAGGAAGCGGCGAAAAAATATGCCAGTGCTTTCGAACAGATTGCAGTTGCCGATGCGCTTTTGGCAAAACCGCAGGATTATGAGGATGTGGCAAAAGCACTGTGGGAGTCGCTGAAGGAAGAGGTGGGAGATTTCCCATTGATTTTGATGGGGCATGGAACCGAACATGCGGCAGATGCCAGTTATGCGATGATGGAACAGTCGCTGCGTGCTTATGCAAAGCATGAAATCTATATCGCAACAGTGGAGGGAAGTATTACCATTAAAGATGTGATTGCACGGATGAAGTCCGGGCTGCAGAGCAGACAGAACGGGAAAGTGCTTCTTGCACCGTTTATGCTGGTGGCGGGAGACCATGCAAATAATGATATGGCAGGCGGCATGCAGGACGGGGAGCAGCCGGATGCGGATTCCTTTGCCGGAAAATTGCAGGCGGCCGGATACCAGCCGGAATGTGTGATTCGGGGAATTGGGGAGTATCCGGCTGTCCGGGAGGTGTATCTGACTCATTTGCGACAGGTAACGAAAAAATTATTTTGTGATTTAAGAACGAAAAACCGTCCGGGTATCCTTTATGGAATCGGTGTGGGACCGGGAGATCCGAAACTTATGACCATACAGGCATTGGAAACGATTCGCGGCTGTGATCTCATTGTGCTTCCGGCAGTGTCAAAAGAGGAATGTTATGCGTATCGGATCGTGGAGCAGGTTTGTCCGGAAATTGCAGATATGCCACTTCTTTGCATGCCATTTCCGATGATCAAAGATGCACAGAAACTGGAACTGGCACACAAACGGATTTATGATGCTGTGGAAGATTATCTCCGGCAGGGACTGCGGGTAGGAATGCTCACAATTGGAGATCCGGGGATATATTCTACCTATATGTATATGCACAGATGTGCAGCAGATGCCGGCTGGGAGGCGCGGATCGTAAGTGGTGTGCCGTCGTTTTGTGCAGTAGCGGCAAGACTGGGGATTTCTCTGGGAGAAAAAGATGAGGAAATCCATATTATTCCGGCGGCGTATGACATGCGTGAGTCACTCGGTTTTCATGGTACACGCATTTATATGAAATCCGGGAAAAAACTCGAAGAGTTATTACGGGTGCTCCGGGAAGCGATGCAGGATAAAGAGAGCAGAGTGCACCAGGACATTTATGGAATATCCAATTGCGGCATGGAGAATGAACAGGTGTATTATGGGCTGGATGAGCTGGAACAGGCAAAAGGATATTTGACGACTGTGATTGTAAAGGAAGGAATATGATATGTGGAAGATCAAGCACATTTTTGACGGAGAGTATGGGTGTGAGGAACTGGCAGAAGGGCAGCGGCCGAAAGTGTCGGTGACTCTGATCAATGAAAAAGAAGAAGAAACCTGTTTTTCTGTGGAGGACGGCTGGCTGACTGAGCACGGATTAAATGAGGGAGATCTCTGGCCAAAAGAAGATGAGTTCCTATAAGAACAGTGAAATAAAAAAAGCAGGTGATACGAACCGTATCACCTGCTTTTTTGCGTTTTATAAGGAGATGTCAATATGCATATTCTGCGTGCTGATCAAGGACATAATGTTCTCCTGTACAGCGGAATTCATCTTACGGGAAAGCTTGACGAGCTTCTGCGGATATTCCTGATCCGGAGAGAGCAACTTTCGTGCCTTGGAATTATTGGCGGTTTTCAGAAGGTCTTTGTTGAGATCCAAAGTGCCATCACTGTTTATCGTGATACCTAAATCTTCCAGTTCGTCTGCGTGTTTTTTACTCAGCGTGTTAAGCTGCTTGACATAACGTTTGGTTTCGTAGTCGGAACTGGATTTCCCGGAAGTGACCGTATAGTTGTAAGTATCCACAAAGGCTTCAATGGCAGCCTTCGATGTATCATTGAGATCATCGTCTTTCTCATCCGTGTCGGAACCAAAATCACTTTTGGAAAGCCGCTTGGCAGCCCTGTTTAAAGCACGGCTGTCTTCGTAGGAAAGCTCCACATTACTGTAACCGGACCGACCGGACGTTTTGGCTGCTTTCTGATTGTTGGTATAGAAGTTTCTTAAAAAATAATTCGTGGATAATGATACCCCAGAGGAAACTTTTGTGGACATAATAAACATCCTTTCTTAAAAAGGTTATAATTTCTATATTTTTACTATTTACATCGGCACTTGTTCTTTACTTCTTAACCCAAACAAGGTAAAATATTTTATATAGACAGGAACAGAGTAGATGAATTCAGGAGGCAATTACAGTTATGGAACGAAAAGCATTTGGAAAGCTTGCAGATGGAGAAGAGGCAACACTTTATACTATTTCCAATACGAAGGGGATGTATGCACAGATTACAGATTTTGGAGCATCCATTGTATCACTTGTGGTAAAAGATAAGGACGGAAAAAATACAGATGTGGTCCTTGGTTATGAAAATGCAGAGACTTATCAGCAGCAGATGGCCAGTTTTGGAGCAGTTGTTGGAAGAAACTGCAATCGTATTGCAAATGCGGAAATTGTGATCGATGGAGTTACCTATCAGCTTGAGAAAAACGATAATGAAAATAATCTGCACAGTGGTTCACAGGCGACTTCAAGACGTCTGTGGGATGCTGAGGAACAGACGGCAGACAAAATTACATTTGTAATTAAGGATGCAGAAGGTCAGCAGGGATATCCGGGAAATGCAGTTATGAAAGTAACGTATGAAGTAACTGAAGCGAACGAACTTTCCATTACATATCATGCAACAGCGGATAAGACAACGATTTTTAACATGACAAATCATGCATATTTCAATTTGAATGGTGCCGGAAGCGGCAGTGCCATGGAACAGATTCTGCAGATCCGCGCGTCTCATTACACGCCGGTAATTGATGCAAAATCCATTCCGACCGGTGAGATTGCTTCGGTGGATGGAACACCGTTTGATTTCCGGGAAGCAAAGCCGATGGGCAGAGATATTGAGCAGGCAAATGATCAGCTTTCTTACGGCCATGGATACGATCATAATTTTGTTCTGGATAAGGAGCGGGCAGGGCTTGAAAAGATTGCCACCGCATACAGTACAAAGAGTGGCATAAAGATGGACGTGATTACGGATTGTATCGGTATGCAGCTTTACACGGCGAATTTCATTCAGGGACAGAAAGTGCAGGGCGGAGCAGTATGCAAAGAGCGGGATGCTTTTTGTCTGGAAACACAGTATTTTCCAAATTCCATCAATGAGCCAAATTTTACAACACCATTGACAGAAGCCGGAAAATCATATGATACAAAAACGGTCTATGCATTTTCGATTGCATAGATATAAATACAGGATGTAAAGGGGAAGAGGATGTTAGAAAAGGCAGCCTCTTTTTCTTTTGGAATCAGAATAGGGTAGGAGGATAAAATGAAAATCGTATTTTTGGATGCAAAAACAATTGGAGATGATATTGATCTGTCTGCATTTGAAAAACTGGGAGAGGTGGTAACATATAATTTTTCCACTACAGAAGAAGCTTTGGAACGGACCGTGGATGCAGACGTGATCGTGTTAAACAAAGTGGAGATTAATGAGCATTCGATTGGAAAAGCAAAAAAACTGAAACTTGTCTGTGTGACGGCAACGGGAACAAACAATCTGGATAAGGAATATTTAAAAAGCCGTGGCATAGAATGGCGTAATGTTGCAGGATACTCCACGGAAAGCGTAGCCCAGCATACGTTTGCCATGTTGTTTTATCTTTGGGAAAAGCTTGCGTATTATGATCAGTATGTCAAATCGGAGAAATATGTGGGAGATGTTATGTTTACCCATTTTGAGAAAAGGTTTCATGAGCTGAGCGGAAAAACCTGGGGAATCATTGGTCTGGGAAATATCGGGAGACGTGTGGCGGATATTGCAAAGGCATTCGGATGCCGGGTGATCTATTATTCCACTTCCGGTAAGAATTCTCAGCAGGGATATGAACGTGTGGAATTTGATGCGTTGTTGGAACAATCAGATATTGTTTCTGTTCATGCACCTCTTGATAAAAATACGCGGGGACTCATGAACCGGGAAGCATTTCGGGAAATGAAATCGTCTGCAGTTTTTTTGAATCTTGGACGAGGACCGATTGTTGTGGAACAGGATCTGGCGGATGCGCTTGAGGCCGGAGAAATCGCGGGTGCGGGGCTGGATGTCCTTTCCGCAGAACCAATGCGGAAGGATAATCCGCTTCGCAAAATTAAAGACAGCGAAAAGCTGATTATCACTCCTCATATTGGCTGGGCAAGCGTGGAAGCACGCACGCGTTTGATGGAAATTATCTGTCAGCAGATTGCGGATTTCCAAAATCAGATTATATTATAATCATATGTCTCTTATATAATAGGAAGAAACTCTTTTATTCATCACAAGGCAGACCACTCAGAAACGAAAGATTACCGTACGCGGATAGAAAGCGTGCGGTTTCTTTTTGCGGGAAACCAGAGTGCTGCAGATGCGCGTATTGGACCAGACGTTGATGATAAATTTTTTCAGCTTGATCATAAAGCTCTGGAAAAGAAGCCGTGGAAGATTTCTTTGTCCATGGATGAATCCAGACGCGGTGGTGCAGATTCAACGGATCTTTTATAAAACGATAATAATCGCTGGCAACCATCGGTGATAAAAAAGCACGTCCAAGGAAAATTTTCTCGATGAGACGGGATAAGACTTTCTTTTGTCCGCTTGGATCATTCAGTAAATGGGTTCCAAGTTTCATCCAGAATGGTGCACCGCTCAGGAAAAGTTCACTCACGGAAATATCCGGATAGGTGTTCCGGTATGCGTAACACAGCATTCGCACAATGACTTTCCGCTGGAGCGTCGTCAGACGAATCGTTGCGTTCTGATGAAACTGGGAAGGATACAGATGCTTTTTCTCATATAAAAGTTCGGAATCGAGTTCCGTTTCGAAATAAGCATGCTGACCAAAATATTCCGTATTGGAAGGTGGGGTCTGGGCATTATAGCCTGTAAATGCATATACATAGGGATGAATCGTACAATCCAGTGTGTAATGACCCATAAATCCACAGATGTAAGCGTCTGCAATAGAGAGGGAATGTTTTTTCCCTGCAAAAAGTTTGCGGCTTTGCAGCAGATTGGCAAAAAACTGGCCAGTATCCTTGCGATGTGCCAGATCTCCAATATTTTTTCGATGCATCAGGTAAGAGGGAAGAGAGTAAAAAAACAGATCAGGTCCCTGCAGACCAAGTGCATATGCGCTGTGATCGCGTCGGATCATATTGTGCATGGATGTGGAGGTCAGACGTCTGCATGCGTCTACGCCAAACAGATAGTGGGTGGTAAAACCCGGCATACAATCACTCCAATCTTCAGTAAATAATCAATTTTTTAAAGAAACAACAGCATTATAGTATATTTTATTGCTTCGGTCAATTTGCGGCAGAAGTAAATATTTTAGGTTGACTTTACATAAGATAGTGGTATAATGTCACGTAGTATTCAAAACTACGTTTTGAGTCTGCAACAAAAATTATATCCAAAAATCGTTGGAAAAATGCACAAATCATGTTTTTTTAGACATTTTCAGAAGATTGTATATTGCAAACATACATGGTTTTGTGATTGAATATGTTCATTCGGTGGAAAAACAACTATACTTCCAATGGATGAAATATCTTATGATTTATTTACACAAGAAAGAAAACGGAGGAGTAAGAAAATGGCAAGTTTAAAAGATGCGGCAGAAAGACAGGCGTTTTCGCTCGCTATCGATGCTACGTTAAAGAGTCTGAATAAGGACAGAGAGAAAGGTTTGCTCAATATTGTAAACCTCGCACAGAAGTTTATGGGAAGCAATTTCCGTTCTGAGGCATACGAAGGCGCAAAGAAAATGATTCAGAATCCGGACAGCAAGTGGATGCGTTATGTGAATCGTCTTCTGGATGAGACAGATCCGCATGTTGCCAAGATGACAGCACTGAATCTTGGATATCAGGCAGCGTTTGCAGGAACCAAGAAGATTCGTAAAATGAGAGAAATTGAGAACTGCAATATTCCGTGGCTCATTCTTATGGACCCGACCAGTGCATGCAACCTCCATTGTACAGGATGCTGGGCAGCAGAGTATGGTCATAAATTAAATCTGACATTTGATGAGTTAGACAACATTGTTACACAGGGTAAGGAACTGGGCGTATATTTTTATATGATGACCGGTGGAGAACCACTGGTGCGCAAGGCTGATATTATCCGTCTGTGTGAGAAACACAATGACTGCGCATTCCATTGCTACACAAACGGAACACTTGTAGATGAGAAGCTTTGCGAGGATATGAAGCGTGTAGGAAATCTTTCCCTTTCTATTTCCCTTGAGGGATTTGAAGATGCCAACGATTTCCGACGTGGAGAAGGTGTATACAATAAAGTTCTTCACGCAATGGATCTGTTACATGAGAACGGACTGATCTTTGGAAACAGTGTATGTTATACAAGCAAGAATATGGATGCGGTTACCAGTGATGAGTTCTTTGATCTTCTGATCGAGCATGGAAGCCGTTTCGCATGGTATTTTCATCTGATGCCGGTAGGAATGAAGGCTTCACCGGAACTGATGCCGACCAAGGAGCAGAGAGAATATATTTACCACAGACTGCGTGAAGTTCGTGGATTTGAAGGTGGAAAAGAAATCTTCGTTATGGATTTCCAGAACGACGGTGAATATGTTGGAGGATGTATCGCCGGAGGACGTAACTACTGTCATATTAACCCGAAGGGTGATGTAGAGCCATGTGTATTTATTCACTACTCTGGAGCAAACATCCGCGAGAAATCCCTGCTTGAGTGTCTGAAGCAGCCGTTGTTTATGGCTTACCGTGATAACCAGCCATTCAACGAAAACATGCTTCGTCCATGTCCGATGCTTGAGAATCCGGAGATTTTACAGAAGATGGTTCATGAGACCGGAGCTCATTCTACAGATGTAGAACAGGAGGAGCCGGTTGAGCATCTGTGTGGAAAGTGCGTAGATTACGCAAAGGATTGGAAAGAAACAGCAGATAAACTCTGGGCTGCACATCCATATAAGCAGAAGGGATACACAAACTTCAAAAAGAAATAATTCACACAAAATTAAGATTTCAGACAGGATTCCCGGTTTACATGCCGGGAATTTTGTTGTATTGTAATGGCATGAAACCAAAATTTAAAATCAAACTTCAATACGATAAAAAAAATAACATCTGGGCGGCGATTGCAATTATATTGGCAGTCGTAATGTATGTGACCATTGATTTTTCCATCGTTGCATTGATCGCATATGGATTTTTGTACTATCTGGTAAAAAGTCTGCATCTGGAACTGGATGACCGGTGTCCGTGGCTCTGGACACTGATTCTGTTTATCGGAGGTTCCTGTCTCACCACTTTTTCGATACAGTATATGCTGCTTGATCCTGAAAACTTTACGAGGACAACGTACGAGAAGCTCTTTTTAAATGTGCTTTGCTGTCTGATTGTCTATTTTGTTGTGCAGATTTTTACGAACAACAGTGGGCTGACCTGCATCATTGCCCATGTGTCGCTGCTTTCGTTTGGATTTGTAGACTATTTTGTATATCTGTTCCGCGGAAATGAATTTACGTTTTCCGATATCAGATCCATTGGAACCGGTCTGAGTGTGGCAGGAAATTATAAATTGCAATTGAACGATCGTGGAGTATATGTGATCTTTCTGGCAGCATTGTTTATTGCTTTTGTCCGCAAATGGCATGTCCGGTTTACCGGAAAAATTCAGATGCGGGTAATTTCTGTGATGGCGATTGCCTTAAGTTGTGTGATCATTGCAGCAAATGCTTATGATGTAAACACAGAGACGTGGGAACAGAAGGGAACTTATCGCAATGGATATCTGTTGAATTACGTACTGGGGATTCGTGACAGTTTTATTTCTGCTCCGGAAGGATATTCCAAAGATAAGATCAAAGAACTGGAGAAAACCTATCAATCCGATAAAAAGGATTACAGCACAACAAATGAAAAAGCAAAAAATCCGACGATCATTGCCATTATGAATGAATCGTTTTCCGATCTGAGTGTGTTGGGGGATCTGCAGACCAACATGCCGCTCACACCGTTTATCGATTCTTTGAAAGAGAATACAACGAAGGGATATGCACTTTCGTCGGTATTTGGCGCGAAGACTCCTAATTCGGAGTGGGAATTTATGTCCGGAAATTCCATGGCATTTCTTCCGATGGGATCCGTTGTTTATCAGCAGTATATCAGTGATACTCCGACAACGATTGTGTCAAATCTGAAAGATGACGGGTATACGTGCATTGCCATGCATCCATATTATGAAACCGGATGGAGCCGGAATCTGGTGTATCCGCATATCGGGTTTGACGAAATGCACTTTATTGATTATTTTGACCAGACAAAGATCCTGCGGGAATATATTACCGACCAGGAACTGTATGATAAGATTATCAAGCGTTATGAAAACCGTAAAAATAATGAAAAACTGTTCTTTATGGGAATTACCATGCAGAACCACGGTGGTTATACGGAAACCTATGACAATTTTCCGGAGAATTATTATAAAGTTGGACGTTCTTATACGGATGCCAACCAGTATCTGTCCCTGGTACACGAGAGTGATGAGGCAGTAAAAAACCTGATCAGTTATTTTTCAAAGGTAGATGATCCGGTAGAAATCATTTTCTTTGGAGATCATCAGCCAAGCTTAAACAGTAATTTTTATCCGATTCTGAATGGAAAAGGACTCACAGGGCTGACGGAAGATGAGCTGGAAAAACTGTACACAGTTCCGTTTTTTATCTGGACCAATTATGATACACCGGAAGAAACGGTAGACATTACCAGTCTTGATTATCTGTCTACCATGGCACTGGAACGGGCTGGAATTGAGCTTCCGGCATACAATAAGTTTCTGGCAGATATGCAGGAGGTTGTTCCAGCCATCAATTCCAGAGGCTATTATTCCAAAAGTAAAGGTTGCTATTTGCATATCGATGAGGCCGAGGGAGAAGAAAAAGAATGGATTGAAAAGTATCATATGCTGCAATATAATTCGATGTTTGACAAAAAGAACCGCAGCAGCTTTTTCTTCCCATATAATCTAAAAAGCAAGTAGAACAATCAGGCAAGGGGAATTAAGATGAGACTGAGTGAGTTATTAGCGTATGACAATATTGTAATACAGTGCCATGACAATCCGGATGCAGATACCATTGCATGTGGATTTGGGGTCTATCTGTATTTGAAATCCAAAGGAAAAGAACCACGTCTGATTTACGGAGGGCAGAATGTGATCCGGAAAACGAATCTGGTGATGCTGATCCGGGATCTGAAAATACCAATCGAGCATGTGGATTATCTGCACAAACCAGAGTTATTGGTGATGGTGGACTGCCAGTACCATTCCGGAAATTCTGCAGTGTTTGAAGCAGAACATATTGCTGTAATTGACCATCACCGGATCTGCACGGAATTACCAGAGCTTTCCGAGGTGCGTTCTAATCTGGGCGCGTGCTCGACACTGGTCTGGAATATGCTCAAAACAGAAGGATTTGATGTACGAGGTAATCGTGAGTTGTCAACAGCACTGTATTATGGATTATATACGGATACCGGAAGTTTGACGGAAATTGTACATCCGCTAGACCGGGATCTGCGTGACGAGGCAAACTTTGACCCGGCAATCATGAGGAAACTCCGCAATGCCAATCTTTCGCTGGAAGAACTGGAAGTTGCTGGAGCAGCACTTCTTCATACGGATTATGTAGAAGAATTTCGTGCCGCGATTGTAAAAGTGGGGCAGTGTGATCCGAATATTCTCGGACTGATTTCCGATCTGGTACTGGAAGTGGATGCGATTGATATCTGTGTGGCATTTAATCTGCAACCAGAAGGTGTGAAGTTTTCAGTGAGAAGCTGTGTGAAAGAAGTCAAGGCGAGTGAACTTGCGGCAGAGTTGTGCAAAGGAATTGGTTCCGGCGGAGGACATCTGGAAAAAGCGGGTGGCCTGATTCCGATGGAATTGATGACACAGGAATATTTAAAGTTTTGCAAAGAACATCATTTTGCACCGCGCATGGAGTATGATGCACAGGGAAGACATGAACAGCCGGCAGCTTCGGGTATTAAATCTGTTATCGAGCAGCGTATGCGGGACTATATGGGAAATACCGATATTGTGTATGCACAGGATTGCAGAATAGAGGCAGAGGATGCAAAGACGTACTGCAGACGCTCCGTTCCGTGGGGATATGTCCGGGCAACGGATCTCTTTGCGGAGGGAACGCAGGTGACTGTGCGGACTCTGCAGGGAGATATGAAAGCTACAGTGGAAGCAGGAATTGTTTTTATCATTGGACCGAAAGGGGAATGTTTCTTTCGTAATGAAGAGGCTTTTATGGAAGAATTCCGGATTTACACGGATTGGAAGTTTGATCTGAGAAATGCAGAGTATGAACCTACCATCAAAGATGTAGAGAAAGGAATCATCGTAGAACCGATGAAATGTGCAAAGGTCTGCGTGCCAAAGGGAACTACAATTGTTCGTGCACGCAGGCTGGAGCGCAAGGTAAAACTGTTCCGGGATAAAGATGAAAACGAACAGTATACACTTGGCCGGGTTGGAGATTACATGGTTGACAGCAGTGATACGATCAACAATATCCGGATTATGCGTAAAGATCTGTTTGAAGAAATCTATCGGGATTCCGGTGAGCAGGAAGAGCAAAAAAGTGTGATCTTTGATCTGGACGGAACCTTGTTATATTCGTTGGAAGATTTAAAAAACGCTACCAACGCGGCATTGGAGTCACAGAATATGCCGACTTGTACGCTGGATCAGGTGCGCAGATATGTAGGAAACGGGGTGCGCATGCTGATGGTGCGTGCCGTGCCGGATGGGGAGAAAAACCCGAAGTTTGAAGAGACATTTGCGGAATTTAAAAAATATTACGGGGAGCATTGTCTGGATCATACAAAGCCATATCCGGATATCATGCATCTTTTGACTGAATTAAAGGCGCGCGGAGTGAAGACAGCAATTGTATCCAATAAGCTGGACTCGGCAGTAAAAGAATTGGATGAACGTTTTTTCCGGGGTTATATGACTACGGCAATCGGTGAGATGGAAGGTGTGGCAAAAAAACCGGCACCCGATATGGTACAAAAAGCCATGAAAATTTTAAAAACGGACACGAAGAAGGCCATTTATGTAGGTGATTCCGAGGTGGATATTCAGACCGCGGAAAACACGGGACTTCCATGTGTTTCGGTCATGTGGGGATTCCGCGATGCGGAGTTCCTTCGTAAAAACAGAGCACAGGTACTTATTCAAAGACCACTGGAATTGTTGTACTTAATTTAAAAGTTATGGTATCATATAACCAACATACAAGGACAGGAGAAAAAAGATGGAAGAAAGAATTTCAGGACATACAGGGTTACTTGCACTGATCGGTTCGCCGGTAGGACATTCCGGTTCCCCGGCAATGTACAATTACAGCTTTGCAAAGCTGGGGCTGGATTATGCATATGTTGCATTTGATGTAAAAGAAGATCAGGTAAAAGAAGCACTTGACGCGGTGAAACTGTTTCATATGCGTGGAATCAATGTGACGATGCCGGATAAGACCGAGGCGGCAAAGTATGTGGATGAGCTGTCTCCGGCAGCACAGATTATCGGAGCTGTAAACACAATTGTCAACGATGACGGCAGATTAACCGGATATATCACGGACGGAGAAGGCTTTGTACACAACCTCAAGGACCATGGCGTAGATATTAAAGGAAAAAAGATCACGGTCGCAGGCGGTGGCGGAGCTGCGACAGCCATTCAGGTACAATGTGCATTAGATGGAGCCAGAGAGATCACGATTTTCAATATTAAGGATGCATTTTTTGAGCGTACTCTTCAGACCGCAGAAAAGATTCGAAAAGCAGTGCCGGGAATTGTTGTCAATGTATATGACATTGCAGATACGGCAAAGATGACAGAGGAGATCACATCCAGTGACATTTTTGCAAATGCGACGATCGTTGGTATGAAACCGATGGATGACCAGAGTGTGGTAAAAGATTTATCTGCATTTCGCCCGGGATTGGTTGTATGTGATGCGGTTTATAATCCGGCAGAGACAAAACTGTTGCGGGAAGCAAAAGAAGCAGGATGTACCTGCATTGGAGGCAAGGGAATGCTTCTGTGGCAGGGAGTGGCCGCATTCCGGTTATATACAGGTATGGATATGCCGGTAGAAGAAGTAAAGGAGAAATTTTTTCATGAATAAAGGAAAGAAAAATATTTTCCTGATCGGTTTTATGGGAGCCGGTAAAAGCACGATTGCACGTGCGATAAAGCAAAAGCTGGGTTATCCGGTTGTGGAGATGGACGAGCGTATCGTAAAAGAACAGGGAATGCCGATCAGCAAAATTTTTGAAACATACGGAGAACTTTATTTCCGGGAGCTTGAGACAAAACTGATCCAGTCACTAAACCAGCAGGAGCCGACAATCGTATCCTGTGGAGGCGGTGTGGCAATGCGACAGGAAAATGTAGACTGCATGCGGGATGGGGGAAGCGTTGTATTTCTTACGGCAACACCGCAGACCATATACGAACGTGTAAAAAACAGTACGGATCGTCCACTTTTAAACGGTCATATGAATGTTGCATACATTTCTGAACTGATGGAAGCACGCCGGCCAAAGTATGAGGCGGCTGCAGACATTCTCGTAGCTACGGATGGAAAAACAAAAGAAGAAATCGCAGAAGAAATTATTGGGCGACTGGAGGAATAAGCGTGAAATTTAATTGGGATAATATTGTATTTCAGATGCTGGGAAAACTTGTGGACTGCGTGTGGGTCAGCATTTTATGGGTGATCTGCTGCATTCCGGTTTTTACGATCGGGGCATCGACCACCGCGCTGTATTACACGGTACATAAATCCATCCGCGGTGACCGCGGATATACCACAAGAACCTTTTTCGGAGCGTTCAGGGACAACTTTAAGGCTGCAACACTGCCATATCTTATATGGCTGGCCGTTATGATTGTTCTGGGCTGTGATGCCTATATCACCTATCAGGTATTAAAAACCGGCAGTATGAAGGGCGCATTTTTCTATTTCTTTCTGGTTATGATTGCTGTTGCGATTATGTGGAGCGCATTTTTATTTCCATATATTGCAAGATTTGAAAATACCGTAAAACAGACGTTGAAAAATGCATTCCTGCTGATGGTAAGACATCTGCCATGGTCACTGTTGCTGCTGGTGATTTTGATTGCATCGGCTCTGTCGATTTATATTATACCGGTACTGCTTGTGGTAATTCCGGCAGTTGCATCGATTGTATTTGATTTTATTTTAGAGCGCCTGTTCCGCCGCTATATGAGTCCGGAGGATTTAGAGCGTGAAGAGGAAAATGATATGTATGCATCATAATACATAAATAAAAACAAAAAGAGAGGGAGAAAAAATGAGTGTAACAATTTCAGAAGCAGTAAAGTATATCGGAGTAGATGATAAGACGATTGACCTGTTCGAGAGCCAGTATGTGGTTCCGCATGGTGTATCTTATAATTCTTATCTGATTTTGGATGAAAAGGTAGCTTTGATGGATACGGTAGACACCAGAGGTGTGGAGCAGTGGGAGAAAAATCTGCTGGCCGCATTAGACGGACGGAAAGTGGATTATCTGGTTGTTTCCCATCTGGAGCCGGATCATGCCGGAAGTATCGGACGTCTGGTAGAGCTTTTCCCGGAAGTAACTCTGGTGGGAAATGCCAAGACATTTCACATGCTTCCGCAGTTTTTTGACGAGCTTCCGGTAGATGAGAACCATAAAATTACAGTGGCAGAAGGAGAGTCTTTGTCCCTTGGTACCCATACGCTGAATTTTTATATGGCACCGATGGTACACTGGCCGGAAGTGATGGTAACTTATGAGAGCAGTGAAAAGATTTTATTCTCTGCAGACGGATTCGGAAAATTCGGTGCACTGGATTATGAAGATCCGGAAGGATGGGCCTGTGAAGCGAGAAGATATTACTTTAATATTGTAGGAAAATACGGTGCACCGGTACAGGCACTGTTAAAGAAAGCAGCAGGACTGGATATCCAGACGATCTGTCCGCTGCATGGTCCGGTATTAAATGAAAATCTTGGTTATTACATTGGATTATATGATACCTGGAGCAGCTATAAGCCGGAGGATAAGGGTGTTCTTGTAGCATATGCATCGATCCATGGAAATACTGCAAAAGCAGCACGGAAATTTGCTGAGATGCTGCGTGCCAAAGGAGTAGAGAAAGTTTCTGTCATGGATCTTTCCCGTGATGATATGGCAGAAGTTGTGGAAGATGCGTTCCGTTATGACCGTATGGTTCTTGCAGCAGCAAGTTACGATGGCGGTGTATTCCCATGTATGCAGGACTTCCTGCATCATTTACAGTCCAAGGCATTCCAGAACCGTACCGTAGGTATTATTGAGAACGGTACCTGGGGACCGACGGCCGGAAGAACGATGAAGGGAATTCTGGAAACCATGAAAAATATTACCATTGTGGAGCCGATGGTAACGATCCGTTCCGCCATGAAAGAGTCCGACCTACCAGCGATGGAAGCTCTGGCAGATGTGATTGCAAATGCATAAGCACTTCGGAAAACGGACCAAAAAGAAACATCATATTGTGCTGATCTGTTCCGCTGTGGTCATTGCGGCGTTTGTGCTTCGCATGCCGGTGGAGATGAATGTAGCAGATGCCTGTGGAATGCAGCAGAAGGTCAATGTGCTTAGCAGCAGTATGCATAACCGGCAGGCGGAGGATTACCTGAATGATGCAGGAGAGTTTTGCATTTCCCAGACAGTGCTCAGGGAAGGGAAACCGTCCGTTGTTCCGCAAGTCAGGCGAATCGGGCTTCGTTTCCTTCCGGTGAGCCATATGACACAGCAGTGGCTGCTGGTACAGAGAATTCTGACCTCGAAGCCCAAATTTCTTGTTCCACCGGCGCGTCGGCTGATCGTCGGGCGGTATATCCGCGCAAATCCCGTCTGTGTGTGACAGAATGAAACTCAGGGGATACAAAAAAATTTGGATAGAGACAGGAGAACAAGCATTATGAGAAAAACAAAGATTATTTGTACCATCGGACCTGCAAGCGAAAGCGAATCTGTACTGACACAGATGTGTAAAGCCGGCATGAATGTAGCCAGATTAAACTTTTCCCATGGAAGCCATGAGGAACATCAGAAGAAGATTGATACGATCAAAAAAGTGCGTAAGGCGTTAGGTCTTCCAATTGCGATCATGCTGGATACCAAAGGACCGGAGTACCGGATCAAAACCTTCGAAAACGGAAAGATCACGTTAAAAGATGGAGATACATTTACACTGACAACGGATGATATTGTGGGAAATCAGGAGAGAGTTTCCGTAACCTACAAAAACCTGATCAACAATCTGAAGGTGGGAGATCATGTCCTGATCAACAATGGTCTGATTATTCTGGAAGTAGAAAAGCTGAAAGCACCGGATGCCATCTGTAAGGTTCTTGTCGGAGGCGAGGTGTCGGATAAAAAGAGCATGAATTTCCCGAACAAGGTCATGGATCATGCATTTTTGAGCGAGCAGGATAAGAAAGATCTGCTGTTTGGTATCAAAAACGACGTGGATTTCGTTGCGGCATCTTTTGTTTCCGTAAAGAAAGATGTCGAGGATATGCGTAAATTCCTTGACGAGAACGGCGGCGAAGATATTGATATTATTGCAAAGATTGAGAACCGTTCGGGTGTGGAGCACATTGAAGAAATCTGTGAGATTGCCAATGGTGTCATGATTGCCCGTGGAGATCTCGGAGTCGAAATCCCGGGCATGGAAGTGCCTGCGGTTCAGAAGTATCTGATCAGCAAGTGCCGTATGCTCGGAAAACGTGTCATAACCGCGACCGAGATGCTCGAGTCCATGATTCACAATCCGCGTCCGACACGTGCAGAGCTTTCCGATGTGGCAAACGCGGTATACGATGGATCATCCGCGATCATGCTGTCCGGAGAATCGGCTGCCGGTAAATATCCGGTAGATGCTGTGCGGAACATGGCAGAGATTGCTGAGTATACGGAATCCCAGATCAAATATACCAAGCGTTTCCGCACTTCTGATTTTGAGACAAGAAGCATTCAGGATGCCATTTCGCATGCAACTTGTGCGATGGCAGTTGATGTCCAGGCAAAATGTATTGTCGCAAGTACACTCAGCGGAACTACCGCACGTATGGTCAGCCGTTTCCGTTGTCCGGTAGATATCATCGGAATGACGACTTCCGAGAAAGTATGGCGGAAATTGAACTTAAGCTGGGGGGTTACTCCGGTTCTCTGCGAGGAATTCAGTTCGATGGAAGTTATGTTCTACCATGCAATGAAAAAGGCAAAAGAAGTATTTTCATTACAGAGCGGAGATGCTGTTGTTCTGACCGGTGGTCTGATCAATGGCAAAGTAGGAAATACGAATGTGATTAAGGTAGAAACCGTAAAATAAAATAGAACATAAGCGAATGCTGTGTAGTTGGAAAGCGCATGTGACATCTCTGTTGCATGCGCTTTTCGTGTGTTTTTGTGAAAATCTACTACCTTTACGAGGAAAATAGTTTGTGCTATAGTATATTTGTACGGAAATAATCAGACAATATTTACAGTTTACCAGGGAAAGGCAGGCCTATGGTAGAAAAAAACGATCAGAAGAAGTGCAGGGATATATCAACAGAGATTCAGGAGATTCTGGCGAAATGGGGAAAGTATTTTTTTTACTATTATCCCAAAGAACACAGGATCAGGCCATCAGAGTTTGCAGCCCGTCACATGGGAATCGTGGAGAATGCTACGGATCTGGAGCATAGTATCCTCATGGACAGAATTATGGAAAAAGAAAAACTGTTAAAACTGTTTCAGGATATTGACCATGGCGCAAAGACGGTAAGTGCAAAGATTCAGTCTTCGGGAAAAGACATGGTATATCAGATCTCTATGGGTAGGATTCAGAGCGGTTCACAGAAACAACCGGAATATGTATTGGGTCTGATCGAACAGATCAGGGCAGACACACGCCAGAATGAGATTATTCAGGCACTGGGAAGCAATTTTAACAGTGTATATTATGTAGATGTGGATCATGATAAGGTATATGTATATAAGGTGAACTCCGCAGTGCGCTCTGTGCTCAATGATACGCTTAAGGAAATTCCGGGATATGAAGCTATCATGGCAGAATATGTGGGGAAGGTTGTCCTTACCGAAGATCGTGAGACAATGCTGTATGAGACCTCCATTGAAAATCTCCGTAAGCAGCTGAGCCTGAAAAAAGCATATCAGTATGATTACCGGATTGTGCGGGATGGGAAAGTAAAATACTGCCGTGCAAAATTTGTAAATACATCGGATGGAGGACAGCTGCACCGGATGGTAGCAGGATTTTCCGATATCAGTTCCGAAAAACAGAGGGAACTTGAGCGCATGGCATATGTGGACAGTGTAACCGGTGGAAATAATTACGAAAGTTTTAAGAAGAAAATCCGGGATTTCCGGCAACCGGGATATCTGGTGTCCATGGACATCCACTCCTTTAAAATTATCAATTCGATCTGTGGAATTATCAAAGGGGATGAAACACTCAAAGCAATCTGGAAGTGTATTCAGGGGATACTGAAAAAAGATGATCTGGCAGGACATATCAATGCAGACCGTTTTGTGATTTACAGTAGTGGAAAGGATCAGGAAAAGACGATCCGGCAGTTACAGCAGCTGGAGACCATACTGGCAGAATTGTCGGAAAGACTGAAGGTTCCGAAGCTGATCCCTTATTTTGGAGTGACGAAGTGGAAACCGGATTCCAAAGTGGAAGAGGTATACAGCGAAGCAAATTTTGCCAAGAATCAGATCAAGGATCGCAAAGATATCAGCTATCAGTTTTACAGCCATGAAGATACGATCCGCATGCTTGAAGATAAAGCCATGGAGGATGAATTTAAACATTCTCTGGAAAATAACTGTTTTGAGGTGTGGTATCAGCCGAAATATGATCCGGAAACAGAGCGGATGGTAGGGGCAGAAGGTCTGATCCGCTGGAGAGATGAAAAGGGAAATGTTATTCCACCCGGCAAATTCATTCCGTTGTTTGAGAGAGACGGACTGATAAAAGTTCTGGATGAGTATGTTTTCCGAAAAGTATGTATGCAGCAGTTAGAATGGCAGAAACAGGGAAAGGAGATTATTCCGGTATCCATCAATCTGTCCAGGGCAAGTCTGTATTTTGACAGTGTGGTCAGCCGGTATCAGCAGATCGCTGATGAAATCGGAGTAAAAACCCATCTGGTTCCGATTGAGATTACAGAGAGCGCAGCAATTGACAATGACAATATCAAGGGGCTGGCAGATAAGTTCCATGACAATGGTTTTCCATTGCTTGTAGATGATTTTGGATCGGGGTATTCTTCCCTTGCAACACTGAACATGAAATGTTTCGATACGTTAAAAATTGACAAAAGTCTGATTGATTACATCGGAGATTTCAGTGGGGAACGATTGCTGGAACATACGATTTTACTTGCAAAGGAACTTGGATTGTGCGTTACGGCAGAAGGTGTTGAGAGAGAAGAACAGGTGGATTTCCTCAAACAGATGAAGTGTGACAGTATTCAGGGATATTACTATTCGAGACCGCTTCCCAAAGAAGAGTTTGAAAAACTTTTGCTGACAGCTTAAATGATAAGAAAACAGGGAAAACTTTTATGGAATCATAGAAGTTTTCCCTGTTTTATTTATTGACCGAGAAGGGAATCTACATAATTGCGTATTGCATAATTGTCTTCCGGCATCTGACATCCCACAATATATACACCTTCATCATCCGAGCACCGGATGACATGTCCTTCCAGATGGGACTGATCCGAAAGGGCAAAATTTTGGATATCGATAGCAACATCTGCATGTTTGTGATCCATGAAAAACGGATCCCGGATCAGAAATGCAAATCCATTGGCACTGATATTGTCAAGCTGACCGGAGAACGTTGTGTCGGAATCTTTCAGCGTGATGGTACATGGATTGGACACATCTGCCCGTGGGTATTTCCGGCGGTTTTTGATCTCCGGACGTGCGGAAAGCTGCAATACATAGGCATGGGAACCGGATGCCGTGTCAGCCTGTATCTGCGCCTGATCCCAACAGTAGAGAACATTGTCAACCGTGACCTGAACCTTACAGGTTTCGGATCCGTTTAACTGTGGATTGTCAGACAAAATCAGGGAAATACTATTTTCCGCAACAGATCTGACTTCTCCGTGATACTCCATGCGTTCCAGATGTTTTGGAAGAATAACTTTTGCTTTCATACCGGCATGAATATCATCCAGACCCATGAAACCACCGATGCCCAGTTCACACATCAGCTCCTGAATTACATTTTCTATGTTATTGATGTTGGAAGCACTTTCCTCATATTTGCTGAGCATGCGTTTGCTTGTTTCATCGGAATCACTGATGCATGTGGTCATGGTTTCCACGATGGAAGATACCTGTTCCATATTTTCTACCAGCTGACGATTGGAAGATTCCACTTCTTTCATGGCAGAATCAATTGTCTGGATGTGTTCACCCAGAAGAGAAGAATCCTGTGTAATTTTATTTACATTTTCACCGGTCTGGGTTACTTTTTCCAGAGTGACCTGAATAAGTTTTAAGGTTTCTTCAATGGAAGAAGTCATTTTTCCTGAAATTTCATCCAGCCGCGAGAGTGCTTCGCTGATCTGTCCGGAAGAATCTTTGGTTTCGGTACTCAGCTTGCGGATCTGTTCCGCAACGACGGAGAATCCTTTTCCGGCTTCCCCTGCGCGGGCAGCTTCAATGGAAGCATTAAGTGCCAGCAGATTGGTCTGGCTGGAAATACTGTCAATGGTTCCGGTTTCCTGTTTTACGGTTTCAAATTCTGCCTTGAAAGCGTCCAGAATATGTTCTACCTCATTGGACAGATCTGCCATCGTTCCGGCAGTCTGTACCAGACTCTCCAGATCAACGGAACTTGTTTTTGCATGTTTGCCGGATTCCGCAGTCAGGGATACCATATCATTGATCATGGAAGCAACATTCTGTACCTGGGAATTAATATCTCCTGTCATTTCCTGCGAGGAGGCTGTCCGGGACTGCAGCTGGCCGTTATGGTCGGTCAGTTTGTTCATTCCGTCTACGACAATGTCAGAACCATGTTTGTTTTCCGTGGCGAGTTCGCGGACAACGGTGATTCCATCCATGATGGTATTGCTGGCGGTTTTAACCTGTTCAACAGTTGTAACAACCCGTTTTAAATCGGCTTTGATACTGTTTGTCAGGGCACCATCGGATTCGATGAGATGGCGGATAGACATGATATAGCCGATATAACAGAGCAGGAGACAGGCAATCTGCAGCTGATAATTTTTCTGGTCCGTTGCAGTATTCTGACCGAGAACGACCAGATGATAAATGACACTGACAATGACACTGGCGATATTGGCGATTGCACATCCCACCATAAATTTCCGGTCTTTGTAAAGAACCAGAAGACTGACAACCGGAAGAATATAGGTAAAGGCAATCGGTGAATCGGTGGTGCAGATCAGGAACGTGTAAAAAATACCGTAACCGACGACAAGCGCATACCGATAGCGGTCATCAGCCTTTCCCCTGATGCGCAAAAGAAGATCACCGGCAAAAAAAGGAACCCAGCACAGTATTAAAAAAATGATGAAATTTGTGGAAGGATACCCACCCTGGGATACATCTGTGCCGTAGTTTGCACTAAGAAGAAGGGCAAATACAAGCCAGATGCGTCTGGCTTTGATATTGGCCTTGGCCTTAAATTCATTTTCATTATAATCCATAATACGTTTCTCCTATGTGAAAGCTAATTCTATTGTATGACGGGATGAACGTTTTTTCAAGTAAAATGCTTTGTTTTCTGTGCATAATTTTTCTGGGATTCCGGCATACTACCCATACAACATGAATATGGAAAGTAATCTGGAAAACAGGAGGAAATTTATCATATGAAAGCAACTGGAATTGTGCGCAGAATCGATGATCTGGGAAGAATTGTGGTTCCGAAAGAAATTCGCAGGACACTGCGCATCCGGGAGGGGGATCCCCTAGAGATTTTTACAAGCCGGGAGGGCGAAATTATGCTCAAAAAATACTCACCGGTTGGGGAACTGGGCGAGTTTGCACGAAGTTATGCACAGGCACTGGCACAGACCACAGAGGCTCTGGTCTGCATTACGGATCGGGAATATGTGATCGCAGCAGCGGGAACCGGGAAAAAGGAAGTTGAGGGGGAACAGCTGAGCGAAGAAATGGAAGAAATGATTGAAAAGCGCAGCACAGTTGTGAAAACAGGAGAAGAACAGGCCTGCTCCATTACAAAAAAAACAATGTCAACCCTTCCGAAGGGAATTGTGCTTTCAAGTATTCTGTGCAATGGAGACTGTCAGGGTGCTGTGATTTTGGCAGATAACAGCGGACAAAAGGAAACACTTGGACTGTTGAAAGCATTGTCTGCCACAGCTGCAAATTTTCTGGGGAAAAATATGGAACAGTGAAAATAATAAAATCTTAATAAAAAGATAATTTGCATATACTGTCCAAAAGAGATAAAATGTATGATGTATGTTTCCAAAATAAATATGGAGGAGAGTATATGTCAACCAAGAAGAAAAAGAAAAGAAAGAAAAAGCAGCATCGCTTTTTCTGGTTTGTCATAAAGCTGCAGATCGTGCTGATGCTTGTTGTGCTGGCAGGTTTTGGATACTACTATTTTGGCGGATATGCGGATCAGATACAGCAGATGCGCCGTGAGGCAGTGCAGGAAGTATCTGCTTCCGACGATTCTACGTTTATCCCTTCACAGACCTGCTCCGTTTTTGATAAAGACGGAAAACTGATCTCTGAACGAAGGGGAGACAAGAATGCGCAGTATGTCAAATACGAGGATATTCCAAAGAATTTTGTCGCAGCGATTATCAGTATTGAGGACAAGAAGTTTTACCAGCATAACGGTGTGGATCTGAAAGGACTTGTGCGCGCGGTCAAAGCCACAGTCATGTCGAAACTGAAAAAATCGCAGGGTGGTACGCAGGGTGGAAGTACGATTACCATGCAGCTTGCCAAGCTGATTTATATGCAGCCGAAACAGACGTGGCAGTACAAGGTGAAGCAGATGTTTCTTGCGTGGGAACTCGAAAAACGTTACAGTAAGGATAAAATTATGGAATTTTATCTGAATAACGTGTATTTTGCAAACGGCTATTACGGAATTGACGCTGCCTGTCATGGATATTTTAACTGTGAACTGAAAGATCTTGATGTATCGCAGACCGCGTATCTGTGTGCGATCCCGAACCGCCCGTCCAATTATGATCCGGTGACACACCCGGACAATACCATTACCCGGCGGAATCTGATCTTAAAGAATATGCGGGATGACGGGAAAATCTCCCAGGAAGAGTATTATGAGGCAACCAAAGAAGAGATTGCACTGAACCGGCCTAAAAAGAGTGACACGGAGAAAATTAACAGTTCGATTGACACTTACACGTATGACTGCGCAACCCGTGCACTGATGGAACAGGAAGGTTTCCAGTTTAAATATTATTTTGATTCGGATAAGGAAAAGAAGTCTTATGGGGAAGCATATGACGAACTTTACAGTGCGTGTCAGAAGAAACTGTTTTCCGGAGGATACAAAATCTATACGACGATTGATATGGAAAAACAAAAGGAACTGCAGTCTGCCATTGATGATACCCTGAAAGGATTTAAAGACAAATCCAAAGACGGAACTTACAAGATGCAGGCGGCAGCAGTATCAATTGATAACAACAGCGGATATGTTGTGGCAATCGTGGGCGGCCGTAAGCAGGATTCGGATAATTATACGTTAAACCGTGCATACCAGAGTTACCGTCAGCCGGGAAGTTCGATTAAGCCATTGCTGGTATATACTCCGCAGCTGGAGCGCGGGTATACTCCGGATACCGTTGTGGATGACCATAAACTAAAAGACGGACCGTCGAATGCAAACAATACATATGCCGGAAAGATTCCGCTCAGATATGCGGTTGCACATTCCATTAATACGATTGCCTGGCAGCTGTATGATGAACTGACACCAAAAGCAGGCCTGCAGTATTTAAAAAATATGAATTTTGCACAGATCAAGGACGGAGATTATACCCTCGCCACATCTCTTGGTGGATTTACCAAAGGTGTTTCTCCACTTGAGATGGCATCCGGGTATGCAGCGGTTGAAAATGACGGACTTTACAGGGAACCGACCTGTGTAAAATCAATTGTGGATTCTGACGAAAATGTAGTCTATACGTCCAGCCTGACGGAAAAAACGGTTTATAAGCAGGATGCGGCGCGGATGATGACGGATATCATGACCTCCGTTATGGACAGTGGAACCGGACGTTCTGCAAAGCTTGCCGATATGCCGTGTGCCGGAAAGACGGGTACAACAAACGATCACAAAGATGGATGGTTCTGCGGATTTACCAGATATTATACAACCGCAGTCTGGGTGGGATGTGATTATCCAAAAGCCATTTCCAATCTGAGTGGAAGCACATATCCGGCACAGATCTGGAAAGCATATATGTCTGCGGCCCACGAGGGATTATCTTCGCTTGATTTCCTTCCTTATGCTCAGCTTTCGGATGATTTTAAAAATCAGCAGAAGCAGGAAGAGGAAGAACACGACAAGATGCGCGAAGAAAACCAGATAGAAGAAAACCAGACGGATGACCAGCAGACTTCCGAGAGCCAGCAGAAAGATAATACAACGGACGGAAGCTCCGAAAATGATAACCAGCCGGACAATAACGACAGCAATGCCGGTGATCAGAATAACAATTCCAAACCGGAACATAGTGGGGACAACGATTCCGGAGAAAGCGGAGGAAACACTGATACGCCGGAAAATGGAGAAAATACCAATAAACCGGACAATAGCGGAACCACGGATAATAGCGGTGATACCGGAGAGAGTGGAGATACCGGTGGTGGAAACGTACAATAAACATATATAAAACAGTGCAACCGATGTATTTATGGATACATCGGTTGATTTTTTTTATCGATACTAGGCAGAAATTCCGGAATATGGTAGAATATAGATACATGGGGTAGAAGAAAAATACATATCACATAGATCAAGGAGGAATCAGGAATTGAAGAAATATGGATTTGGCGTAGACGTGGGAGGAACCACCGTAAAAATGGGATTTTTTGAGACAAGCGGAGAGCTTCTTGACAAATGGGAAATCAAGACAGATACCAGCGATAACGGAAAGGCAGTACTGCCGGATATTGCACAGGCGATTGATAACAAACTGGCGCAGGAAGGCATCAGTAAGAGTGATGTAGAGGGTGTGGGAATCGGTGTTCCGGGTCCTGTGCGGAGTGATGGCGTTGTTAACGGGTGTGTCAATCTCGGCTGGGGAGTGATCAATGTTGCGGAGGAACTCGGTGCACAGACAGGTCTGAAAGTAAAAGTCGGAAATGATGCGAACGTTGCAGGTCTTGGCGAAATGTGGCAGGGCGGTGGAAAAGGAAGTAAAGATGTCATCATGGTAACGCTTGGTACCGGTGTCGGCGGTGGAATTATCGTGGACGGACATGTGGTTGCCGGATATAACGGTGCAGGCGGAGAAATCGGACACATTACCGTAAATCATGATGAGATAGAGCCTTGTAACTGTGGGCAGTATGGATGTCTGGAACAGTATACTTCTGCGACTGGTATTGTACGCATGGCAAAACGTAAACTTGCCAAAACACAGGATGCGACAAAGCTTCGTGATTATAAAGATATTACTGCGAAAGACATTTTTGATGTGGCAAAAGAAGGCGATGAAGTAGCTCTTGGACTGGTAGATGAAGTGGGAGAAATTTTAGGGTCAACCCTTTCGAATATTGCATGCGTGACCAATCCGGAAGTTATCGTGATCGGTGGTGGTGTGTCCAAAGCCGGACAGATTCTAATCGATACGATCCAGAAGCACTTTAAGGAAAGCTGCTTCCATGCATGTCGTGATACCCGCTTTGAACTGGCACAGCTTGGCAATGATGCCGGAATATACGGGGCAATGCAACTCATTATCGGATAAGTTCAAAAAACAGAACCATATGCACAGCAAACATTTTCGTGTAGGAAGAAAGTGTTTGCTGTGCTTTTTTGTACTCTTTTATCATTACCCTGTTGAAAAAATATCTTGACAATCAAACTATCTTTGCATATACTTTGACTAAGAAACTGTTTGACAATCAAACTATTTCGCAATCAAACAAAATTGAAGACAGTAAAAGGAGAACCCATTATGTTAGAAAAGTTAAAAGAAATCATTGCAGACCAGTTAAACGTAGACGCAGATTCTATCACCGCAGAGTCCCGTTTCAAAGAGGATCTTGAGGCAGATTCCTTAGATCTGTTTGAGCTGGTTATGGCTTTGGAAGAAGAGTACGGTGTAGAGATTCCTTCTGAGGATTTAGAGAAGATCCTTACCGTTCAGGATGTCATTGATTATATGAAAAATAAGGGTGTTGAGGCATAAGCTATGAAAACAAGAGTGACAGAGCTTCTGGGAATCGAATATCCGATCATTCAGGGCGGTATGGCATGGGTCGCAACACATGAACTGGCCAGTGCGGTATCCAATGCCGGCGGACTTGGCATCATCGGAGCAGGTGGAGCACCGGCTTCCTGGGTGCGTGAGCAGATTCAGGCAGCAAAAAAAGAAACCGACAAGCCGTTTGGAGTAAATCTCATGCTGATGAATCCGGAAGCGGATGAGATTGCAAAAGTAATTGTGGAGGAAGGCGTTAAGGTAGTAACAACCGGCGCCGGCAATCCGGCCAAATATATGAGCATGTGGAAAGAAGCCAAAATCAAAGTAATCCCGGTTGTGGCAAGCGTGGCATTGGCAAAGCTGATGGAGCGTGGCGGTGCGGATGCACTGGTCGCTGAGGGAATGGAGTCCGGTGGACACATCGGTGCCCAGACGACGATGACACTCGTACCACAGGTAGTAGATGCGGTATCCATTCCGGTCATTGCAGCCGGTGGAATTGCAGATGGACGTGGATTTGCGGCAGCTATGATGCTTGGCGCAGAGGCAGTACAGATGGGAACCCGTTTTGTTGTTGCAAAAGAATCCACGGTTCATGAAAATTACAAGCAGCGCGTGGTCAAAGCAAAAGATATTGACAGTGAAGTGACCGGCATGTCCACAGGCCATCCGATTCGCGTTATTCGTAACAAAATGACCCGCGAGTACTTAAAGAAAGAAAAAGAAGGTGCACCGTTCGAAGAACTTGAGCAGATGACACTCGGAGCACTGCGCAAAGCAGTTGTCGAGGGCGATGTCATGTACGGCAGCGTTATGGCAGGCCAGTCTGCGGGTCTGGTAAAAAAAGAAGAGACCTGTGCGGAAATTATCCGGGATGTTATGAGTGGTGCCGAAAAGTTATTGGGACAGAAATAGGAGAAGACAGTGAAGAGAGTATTTATGTTCCCTGGACAGGGATCTCAGTATATTGGTATGGGAAAAGAGTTTTACGACGCCATGCCGGAAGCAAAAGCGGTTTATGATCTGGCAAATGAAGTGACAGGTCTGGATGTGGCAGCTCTTTGCTTTGAAGAAAATGATAAGCTGAACATTACAGAGTACACACAGATCTGTATGCTCACAACCGAGGCGGCTATTTATACAGCATTACAAGCAGCGGGAATTGGCTGCGACGTTACGGCAGGCTTAAGCCTTGGCGAATATGGTGCGCTGATTGCATCCGGAGCGATGACAATGCGGGATGCATTTGCGGTTGTCCGCAAGCGCGGTATTTATATGGAACAGGCATATCCGGTAGGCGGCGGTATGTCTGCAATTCTTGGACTGGATGCGGAAAAGATCGCAGCAATCTGTGAGGAAACCGCTGCAAAAACAAACAAAGTTGTTTCCATTGCAAATTACAACTGTCCGGGACAGATCGTTATCACCGGAGCAGCAGATGCTGTAGGTGAGGCAGGAGATGCCTGCAAGGAAGCCGGAGCAAAGCGCGTGGTTCCGCTTAAAGTCAGTGGCCCGTTCCATTCTGCACTTTTAGCAGAAGCAGGAAAGAAACTCGGGGAGGCACTCGAAGATGTAACGATTCAGCCGATCACCATTCCGTATCTGACCAATGTGACTGCAGATTATGTCAAAGATCCGGCAGACGTCAAGGATTATCTGGTACGTCAGGTTTCTTCTTCCGTGCGCTGGCAGCAGACAATTGAGCGCCTGATTGCAGACGGAGCAGAGGAATTTGTGGAGATCGGACCGGGACGCAGCCTTTCCGGATTTATGAGAAAGATCAATCGCGATGTTACCACATGCAACATCGACAAAATGGAGGATTTCAATAAATATGTTAACCGGTAAAAATGCACTTGTTACAGGTGCTTCCAGGGGAATCGGAAGAGCCATTGCGCTGGAGCTGGCAAAACGCGGAGCATTTGTTGTGGTGAACTACAATGGTTCCGAAGATGCTGCAAATGAAACGGTTGCAGCGATCAAAGCGGCCGGAGGAGATGCCGTGAGTGTTCGCTGCAATGTCTCTGATTTTACAGCATGTCAGGAGATGATTGAATCCCTTATCAAAGAATATAAGCATATGGATATTCTGGTGAACAATGCCGGAATTACAAGGGATGATCTGCTGATGCGCATGAAGGAAAGCGATTTTGATGCTGTGATCAATACCAACCTGAAGGGAACTTTCAATACAATTCGTCATCTGTCACGCTATCTGTTAAAACAGCGTGCCGGAAAAATTATCAATATTTCTTCGGTATCCGGAATCCTTGGAAATGCGGGACAGTCAAACTATGCAGCCAGCAAGGCGGGCGTGATCGGTCTGACAAAATCTGTTGCAAGGGAGCTTGCATCCAGAGGAATCTGCGTCAATGCGGTTGCTCCCGGATTTGTAGAGACAGAGATGACCGCAGTATTGCCGGAAAAGACCCAGGAAGAATTAAAAAAGCAGATCCCGCTTGGCAGAGCCGGACAGGTACAGGATATTGCGAATGCAGTCGCATTTCTTGCATCACCGGAGTCGGATTATATTACCGGACAGATACTTTCTGTAGACGGTGGTATGGCCATTTAAGGAACCTGATAGAAAGAAAGGAAAAGGAAAATGAGAAGAGTCGTTGTGACGGGAATGGGAGCAATCACGCCGATCGGCCTGAATGTGGAAGAATTCTGGAAAGGAATCCATGCCGGACAGATTGGATTTGGTCCTATCACGAAGTTTGATGCAAGTGAATATAAAGCACATCTTGCGGCAGAAGTCAAAGGTTTTGTCGGAAAAGAGCATATGGATTTTAAGGCAGCAAAGCGTATGGAACTGTTTGCACAGTACGCAGTGGCAGCAGCCAAAGAAGCCGTTGCGGATGCAGGGCTTGATATGGAAAAAGAGGACGCTTACCGTTGCGGTACAGCCGTTGGATGCGGTGTTGGAAGTCTTCAGGCAATCGAGCGCGAGTATACAAAGATTGTGGAAAAAGGACCGGGCAGAGTCAATCCGATTTTCGTTCCATTGATGATCTCAAACATGGCAGCAGGAAATGTCTCCATCCAGCTGGGATTGCAGGGAAAATGTACCAATGATGTAACTGCCTGTGCGACCGGTACGAATAATATCGGTGATGCGTTCCGCAGCATTCAGTACGGAGAGGCAGATGTCATGGTAGCCGGAGGAACAGAGGCAGCCGTATGTCCATGTGCGATTGCTGGATTCGGTGCACTGACTGCGCTTTCTCCATCCGATGATCCGGAAAAATGTTCCCTTCCTTTCGATAAAAACCGCAGCGGTTTTGTATTGGGTGAAGGCGCCGGCATTGTTGTTCTTGAGGAACTTGAGCATGCGAAGGCAAGAGGCGCAAAAATCTATGCAGAAGTTGTGGGATATGGATGTTCTGCAGATGCTTACCATATTACTTCCCCACTCGAAGACGGTGCAGGTGCAGCACGCGCTATGCAGAATGCCATCGAGGATGCGGGGGTAGACAAAAACGAGATCACGTACATCAATGCGCATGGTACTGCAACGCATCACAACGATCTTTTTGAGACCCGTGCCATTAAGTTACTGTTTGGGGATCATGCAAAGGACATTAAGATCAATTCTACAAAGTCCATGATCGGTCATCTTCTTGGTGCCGCAGGTGCGGTTGAATTTATCACCTGTGTCAAAGAGCTGGAAGAAGGATACATTCACCGTACAGTTGGTTATGAGACACCGGATGACGAGATGGATCTGAACTACTGTAAAGAAGAATACCACGAGTCATTTACCTATGCACTGTCAAACTCTCTTGGATTTGGCGGACATAACGCAAGTCTTCTGGTTCGCAAATACGAGGAGTAGAAGCTATGAGTATGACAACACAGGAAATTATGGAAATTCTGCCACACAGACATCCGTTTCTGCTGATTGATACGGTGGAAGAAGTGGAGCCGGGCGTGCGCGCGGTAGCAAAGAAAAATGTAACTTTCAATGAACCGTTTTTTGCCGGTCATTTTCCGGGAAATCCGGTTATGCCGGGCGTGCTGATCGTGGAAGCACTGGCACAGACCGGTGCGGTTGCGATTCTTTCGCAGCCGGAATGGAAAGGAAAGACGGCATATTTTGCAGGAATCAATAAAGCAAAATTCAAGCAGAAAGTTGTTCCGGGGGATACTCTGGTGCTTGAAACCGAAATTATCAAGGTGAAGGGACCGATCGGTGTGGGGCAGGCAACAGCAAAAGTAAATGGAAAACTGGCATGTTCCGCAGAACTGACATTTGCAATCGGATAGGGGAAAGGCAATGTTTTTTAATAAAAAATATATCAAAGTAAATCACAACGAAGAACCAGAAAAAACACAGGCAGAAGAGCCAAAGCAGGAAGAGGTAAAGGAAACAGCACCTGTTGTAGAGACCGTTACCTGTAAAATCTGCAAAAAAGAACTGGATAAACAGCGTGTCATCAAAAATAAATATGTCTGCTACGAGTGCGGATATTATTTCCGTGTCCGCACCAAAAACCGTATTCGTATGGTGGCGGATGCAGGAACTTTTGAAACCTGGGACAACGATCTGAAGACCGGAAATCCGCTGAATTTCCCGGAATACGAAGAAAAAGTTGCCACAACACAGGAAAAAACCGGATTAAACGAAGGCGTAACTATGGGAAGTTGTACAATCAACGGAGAGAAGACAGTTCTCGGTGTGATTGATGCCCGTTTCATGATGGGAAGTATGGGACACGTAGTCGGTGAGCGGATTACACGTGCAATGGAAAAGGCAACGGAACAGAAACTTCCGGTGATCTTATTCTGCTGTTCCGGTGGTGCACGTATGCAGGAGGGAATTATTTCCCTGATGCAGATGGCAAAGACTTCTGCAGCTGTAAAACGGCATTCGGATGCAGGACTTCTTTATATTCCGGTTCTGACAGATCCGACAACCGGTGGTGTGACCGCAAGTTTTGCAATGCTTGGAGATATTATCCTTGCAGAGCCGGGAGCGCTGATTGGTTTTGCCGGTCCGCGTGTGATTGAGCAGACCATCGGGGAGAAGCTTCCGGATGGATTCCAGAGAGCTGAGTTTCAGCTGAAACACGGATTTGTGGATGCAATTGTAGAACGTGACGAATTAAAAGATACGCTAGGAAAAATCCTTCGTCTGCATCGTCCGGTCGAAGGCTATGCAAATTTTGATCCTGCACATGATGATGACCGTTATGAGCCGACCGAACTGATGCGCGAGAGAAATACGTTTTCCAGACCGTTAGAACCGTGGGATAAAGTGATGGCGGCACGTCAGATGAAGCGTCTGGCATCTGTCGACTATATGGGACAGATTTTTGATGAATTCATGGAACTGCACGGAGACCGTTATTTCCGTGATGATCCGGCAATTGTCGGTGGTATTGCCTATCTGGATGGACAGCCGGTAACCGTGATCGGGGTGCATAAGGGAAAAGATTTAAAGGACTGCAAGGAACGCAACTTTGGTATGCCTTCGCCGGAAGGGTACCGCAAAGCAATCCGTCTGATGAAGCAGGCAGAAAAATTCAATCGGCCAATCATTACTTTTGTAAATACATCCGGCGCATATCCGGGAAAAGAAGCCGAGGAGAACGGACAGGGTGAGGCAATTGCAAGAAACCTTTATGAAATGTCCGGAATCCAGGTGCCGATTCTTTGCCTGATGATTGGCGAAGGCGGCAGTGGTGGAGCTCTTGCCCTTGCGGTTGGTAATGAAGTATGGATGATGGAAAATGCCACCTATTCGATTCTTTCTCCGGAGGGATTTGCTTCCATTCTCTGGAAGGATGGAAAACGTGCAAAAGAAGCGGCAACTGTCATGAAGATCACGGCACAGGATCTGAAAGAACTGTCTGTTGTGGATAAGGTGATTCCGGAGTATGGCGGAGCGGATGACGATGCTCTGACTTCAATTGCGGCATGGATGAAAGGAAATATGAAAGAATTTTTACGTGCACAGAATGACAAGAGTGGTAAGCAGCTTGCACAGGAGCGGTATGATCGCTTCAGAAAGTTCTAATTGTTCCATAGAGGAGAAGCATAAAATGAAATTTTTAGGAACCGGAAGTGCGCTTCCGAAAAAAGTTGTAAGCAATGATGACCTGGCTCAGGTTATGGACACTTCAGATGAGTGGATTCGTTCCCGTACCGGGATCGGCATGCGTCATATTGCGGTGGAAGAGACAACGACTTCCATGGCGGTAGAGGCGGCAGAGAAGGCGCTTGCAGATGCAAAAATATCCGGATGTGAAATTGATCTGATCATCGCGGGAACCATTTCCCCGGATTACATATTTCCATCGCTGGCATGTGAAGTACAGGCTGCAATTGGAGCAAAAAGTGCAACGGCATTTGATCTGAGTGCGGGATGTTCCGGATTTTTATTTGCACTGGCTACGGCGGATGCCTATTTCCGTACCGGACGTTACAAACATGCACTGGTTATCGGGGCGGAAACCCTGTCAAAAATGATGAACTGGGCAGACCGCAGTACCTGTGTGCTTTTCGGGGATGGAGCCGGAGCTGCTGTAGTTAGTGCAGAAGGAAGCCAGCTGCTTTCCATGGTGCAGGGATCAGACGGAGCCGGTGGCATGGCACTGCATTGTGAGAACCGTCCGGTGAATAATCTTTACCGCCAGCTTGGTGCACAGCATTATGCGTTCACCCAGATGGATGGGAGAGAGGTTTATAAGTTTGCCGTGCGCACGGTTCCAAAGGCGGTCAGTGAAGCACTTGAACAGGCAGAACTTCCAATTGAAGATGTAAAATATTTTCTGCTTCACCAGGCAAATATCCGGATTATTGAGTCAGTGGCAAAGCGTCTGCATCAGCCAATGGAAAAATTCCCATGTAATTTACTGAAGTGTGGAAATGTTTCGGCCGCAAGCGTACCTATTTTACTTGATAATGTCCACAAACATGGTATGATAAGCGGGGGCGATAAAATCGTATTAGCTGGATTTGGTGCCGGACTTACCTGGGGGGCATGTGCAGTCGAGTGGTAGGTCACACCAGATCATGAAGGAGTTTAACATGACGCTGGAAGAGACCTTAAATGATCTTCTTGTAAAATTATTCAAGGATATTCTGGAGATTGAGGCGAAAAGCTTGATCACAGAAGAGTTTAAAGATATCAGTTATAATGATATGCATATTATCGAGGCAGTGGGAATTGATGAGCCGCGAAATATGAAAACCGTTGCAAAACTGATGTCCGTTACAACAGGCACACTCACGAAAGCAATGGATGCCTTGTGTGAGAAAGGATATGTTGTCCGGGAACGGAGTACGCGGGATAAAAGAGTAATAAAGCTGCGCCTGACAGATAAAGGGAAAGCTGCCTATTATCATCACGAACAGTTTCACCGCCAGATGATTAAAAATGTTGCGGATGAGATGAACGATTCCGAAAAAGAGATACTTGTCTTTGCCCTGGCAAAACTGGTGGATTACTTTAAACTGACCTACTATGATACGGACGAGGAATCCGAATTCGTTGACTGGTCGAAAATAAGCAGGGATAAATAAAATATATACTTATTTAGTGTTATAACCGGGCGGTTCAGAATGCAAGTTTTGAATCGCTCTGTTTCATTTTGTACTCAAAAAGCCGCTTTATTACGCCGTAGTGGTAGAAAATTACAATAATAAAGAATTTTCTATTGCAAAATCCTGCATTTTTCGTTACAATAAAAAAGGTTGTTGTAGAAACAGGCAACAGATTATGAACAGAACATGACGATTCGGGATTTTACTGGTTCCGGACGTTAAAAATTAATATTAAGGAGATAGAGAAATGGGTTATGTTGATGAAGTACTCGAAGTAGTAAAGAAGAAAAACGCAGATCAGCCTGAGTTTTTACAGGCAGTAACAGAGGTTCTTGATTCTTTAAGACCTGTGATCGATGCAAATGAGGAATTATACAGAAAGAATGCGATTCTTGAGAGAATCACAGAGCCGGATCGTCAGATCATGTTCCGTGTTCCTTGGGTAGATGACAACGGACAGGTTCAGGTAAACAGAGGTTTCCGTGTACAGTTCAATAATTCCATTGGACCATACAAGGGAGGTTTAAGACTTCATCCTTCTGTAAATCTGGGTATTATCAAGTTCTTAGGTTTCGAGCAGGTATTTAAGAATTCTCTTACAACACTTCCAATCGGTGGTGGTAAAGGTGGTTCTGATTTCGATCCTAAGGGTAAATCTGATAGAGAGATCATGGCATTCTGCCAGAGCTTCATGACAGAACTTTGCAAATATATCGGAGCAGACGTTGACGTACCGGCCGGAGATATCGGAACAGGTGCAAGAGAGATCGGCTTCTTATTTGGACAGTATAAGAGAATTCGTGGATCATACGAAGGTGTGCTGACTGGTAAGGGTCTTACCTATGGTGGATCTCTTGCACGTACACAGGCTACCGGATATGGTCTGTTATATCTTACTAACGCATTATGGAAAGATCATGGTATGAGCCTTGAGGGAAAGACAGCAGCAGTTTCCGGATCTGGTAACGTTGCTATCTACGCAATCGAGAAGGCACAGGAGTTAGGTGTTAAGGTTGTAACATGTTCTGATTCTACCGGATGGATTTATGATCCAGACGGAATTGATGTTGCTCTTCTTAAGGATGTTAAGGAAGTTAAGCGTGCACGTCTTACAGAGTATGCAGCTGCTAAGCCATCTGCTGAGTATCATGCAAAGCAGAACGGTGAGCACGGTGTATGGCAGTACAAAGTAGATCTTGCCCTTCCATGTGCGACTCAGAATGAGTTAGACATTGAGGATGCCAAGATGCTCGTTGCTAATGGTGTTACATCTGTAACAGAGGGTGCTAACATGCCTACAACTCTTGAAGCTACAAAGTACTTCCAGGAGAATGGTGTTCTCTTCGTAGGTGGTAAGGCTGCCAATGCCGGTGGTGTTGCTACATCTGCACTTGAGATGAGCCAGAACTCTGAGAGACTTTCCTGGACATTCGAAGAAGTTGACGGAAAGCTTAAGGGAATCATGGAGACTATTTATGCTAACATCAGCGATGCTGCTAAGAGATACAATGCAACCGTTGGTGGAAAGACAGACTATGTGGCAGGTGCTAATATTGCCGGATTTGAGAAGGTAGTAGATGCTATGCTTGCTCAGGGTGTTTGCTAATTAAGAATTTCTAAGATAATATAAGATATTGAGAAGTCCTGGAAATGTTGAATTTCTGGGGCTTTTCTTTATGTATTGAAATGACAAAAGAATTGTCAGAATATTCATAAATAGAAGATAATTTACGTTATTTTGAGGTCGTTATATACACGTGGTACACAAGTGATATACAGGTGGTATACACTCGTTTTTACTGATTTTGGATGATTTTTTGAAGCATTTCATCCGGTGTTTTTCAAGATGATTCAAGCTGAATATGAGTGTAATGTTAATAATAAGAAACATCATAAGTGTATCCAGCAATCAGTCTTGATTTATTGTTTTATATCTTGTTCACTTCTGTAAGAAGTTCTTCTAAAGTCTTATGGGTGTATGTTCCTTTGGTGGTGTCGTTCTTCATACTGTGTCCCATAATCAATTTGATACATACATCATTTGCTCCGGCATTGTCCATGAGTGAAGCAAAGGTGTGTCTGCCATTTGTGATTGTAGGCATTTAAGCATTGCTGCAGATCATTTGTCCTGATGGAAATAAATTTGCGGTCATGCAGCTCGCTGAAATGATGAAAAGCAATCTCATAATTTCACCATGGGAAGCGCTAATCTGGTTTTTAAGCGATTTTCGGTATTTCTTCCATTTCTCGTACATCTCTGCGAAAGTAGGCGAGTCCGAGTATTTCATATGCTCCGGAACAACCGCACCGCTATTGTATTCAGCAAGATAGGTGTAAGCCATTTCCGGTTTGGCGAAGTAAGCCAGGTAGGTGTATTTTCGCTTGACCTTCCCAGTATCGTCTTCCACAAGTTTCGAGATGCGGACAGCGTAGGGCTTTCGTCGTTTGCCACCAAGCTTGATTACGCTGCCGTAAGAGTTTGGTAACTCCATATTTAACCTTCTTTCTGCATTTGTTCTAATTGTTTAAGGCAATACTCTGCATATTCCTTGTAGCGTTTTACTCTTGCAATTTCATTTGGAATATCAAAAGCATAAATGGACTTCGGAAGCAGGTTAGAACGTTTGGTAGGATTAGCCACCTTGTACGCAGAGAGCTTATATTCTACAAAATCCTTTACTTCTTTTTCCAGTTCAGCCAGTTTGGTTAAGGGTATCTGGGCAACGTCTTTACCTGTCTCATTTGAATAGACGTGGATCACGCCATCTTCAGCAATTTCTTTTACATCAACAGATCCGGTTGCGGTATCGAAGGAATCCTGTAAATGGGCTTCTTGAAGAAGTTCATATTCAACCGTATAGCCGATATCATGCAGGTAGGAGAGAACACCGTAATAAGGTTGTTCATATTCGTTAACGTAGTATTTGCGTATTTCAAAGGAATTGAAATAGTCATCGATGATTGCATTCACAAAATCATTGGTGCATTCGCAATATTGCATCAAATCTCCATTTTCATTAGGAATAAACGCTTCCATAGGTATCTTGTAGCCGCTGGCTAGCACTTTGAGAAAGCTCTCTGTTACAGGTTTCTTACCGTTCTCTACGTTGCAGTAATGTGTTCTGGAAATTCCAAAGTCTTTTGCTAGTTGGTTCTGTGATACCCCCTTTTCTTTTCGGATTTGAATGATCCGTTCCCGGATTTCATCTTGATTTTTCAACATTTTTCATGTACTCCTTTCATTTACACATCATATTTGCTCGTACCATATAAGAAACAGAATTGCTTATATGTACTATATAGTACATAATTAGTATAGACAACAACAGCAACAATGTCAACAAAAATATGGAGGAGAAACAAGTGAAAAAAGAAGAAGTAAAACTGCTGATGAAGCAAAATCAGGTAAAGCAGTGGGAAGTGGCGGAAGCAATGGGTATTTCCGAATTTACGTTTTGCAGATGGCTAAGGAAGGATTTGAAGGGGAAGCAGCTTGAACGGCTGAATTCGGCGATTAAGAAGGTCAGAAACGGCAAAGAGGAGACGCATGGAGAGGAGAAACGCTAATGGAACGAGTTACGACAAAAGAGGCTGCAAAACTGCTTAACATGGATGTTGTGACCTTGCAGTTTTTGATGAGACAGGAGCGGCTGCCGATCGGCTATGGCCCCCAAAAGGGAGGCAAAATATGCCTGCCGATCGGCTATGCCATCAAGAAGGATGGAAAGAGCCGCTATCATTACATCATTTACAGAAGTATGCTGGATGCGTTTATCCAGAGTAGAGGGAAATGCTAAATGGCAGGGAAACGATATTACTGGTTGAAATTGCAGGTCGGTTTCTTTCAGGAACTAATCATCAAACAACTGCGAACTTTGCCGGAGGGAGATAGTATCGTCCTGCTTTATTTGAAACTGTTGTTAAAGGCAATTAACACAGAAGGGATTATTTACTATCAGCATATTTTGCCGACCTTAGATGAAGAAATAGCATTGGATACGGGAGAGAAGCCGGCACTTGTGAAACTGACGATTTCTGCTTTGTGCCAATATCATGCGGCTGTGTTCTTGGACGATCAATCGTTACAGTTATTGTACTTAGAGGACATGGTTGGCAGTGAGAGCACTTCGGCAGCCAGAGTCAGAAATCACAGGGCGAATCAAAAGCTCATAAAGGAGAAAGAGCAGGCGGCGTTACAATGTAATGCAACTGTAACGGAAGGTAACATCACAGAAATTTCTGGTAGCACAGAGATAGAGAATAGTGAAAAGGAAGAGAAGAAGCCAAAGAAAGAGGGAGAACCAGAGATAGAGGAAATTCCTTCTTACTTTGCTGATACGGTGCTGAATAGTATGTTTCTTTCTTATCTGGAATATCGAAAAGAAAATGGCAAGGAAGTGAAGGGGAAAGCAATCGGTTATTGCATTGATAAGCTGGAAAGTTTATCAAATTCTCCTGCTGAACAAGTGGCAATAATTAAGCAGACAATTCAGAATGGATGGACGGATTTCTTTCCACTTAAAAGGAACAAAGAAAAGGGAAGCGGGAATAATGTGAGTTCATGGTTGGAGCGTGAAAAGATGCATAGTACGGGAGGTGTTTTCAGTGACTAAACAGGAATTTGCAACACTGGTTGTAGCCATGCAGGCAATGTATGGAGAAGATTTTATTGGGACGGAACAAGAGTTGGATGTGTGGTACGCCTTGTTACATGATCTGGACTATCAGATTTTATCCAAGGCACTCCAACAATATATGCTGACAAATAAATTCAAGCCGACCGTTGCGGAACTGCGGGAGATTTATGCAGAGCTAGTAAGTCCGGCGACTTCTGATTGGAGTGAAGGCTGGGAGCAAGTCAGTAAAGCAATCAGGCATTACGGAATGTATCAGGAGAAAGCGGCAATGGAAAGTTTTGATGAAGTTACCAGAGAAGTCGTAAAGCGCCTGGGGTTTCTGAATATCTGTCTGTCGGAAAATATCGTTGCTGACCGGGCAAGATTTGCAGAAATTTACCAAGCTATTCATAGGCGGAAAAGAACAGAAGTGAACGTAGGTAGTGCATTGCCAAATTTACAGGAAATGGTGCAGAATCGGTTGGCTGAACTGGCACAGAAAGGGCAAAAGTCAATAGAACAGGAAAAGGATAAAAACTAACTTAGCAAGCACTGCCTGTGTTCCCTCACAGGCGATAAAATGAGCGATTTCTCTTACAGAAGAAATACTCAAATTTATCATTCAGGGAGAATTCCCTAACCCTTAAAATCATGTGAAAGGATGGAGCGATATGGCAAAGGTTAGAGCCAATAGAACGAGGAAAAATGAACTGAAAATTTATTTGAGCGATAATGAAAAATATATCCTGGACAGGAAGGTGGAACTGTCAAAGAGGAAGAGTGCATCGGATTATATTAGGACACTGATACTCTTTGGATTTGTTTATGATGTGGATTATTCTTATCTAAGACAATACAATGAAACGCTTGGAAAAATCAGCGGCAATCTGAATCAGATTGCGAAGAGAATTAGCAGTACCGGGAATGTTTATGAAGAGGATATGACAGAAGTGAAGGCGATTATGGATGAGGTGTGGAGGACGCAGAAGGCGATGCTGAAGAAGCAGCCGTTGGGACATAAGGGGGAACCAGAATTTCCGGTGCAGGATTGTGTGGTGTGGGAAGTATTACTCTAATCGGAGGAAAAGGTAGTGCTTGCTAAGAGACATCTTAGGAATTCCTTAATGATTTCTTAGGAGGAAAATCATACAAAAATCAAACTATTTTGTTATAATGTATAACGAATTATGCTGAAAGGAAAGTGAAATTATGCGCTGTAAAGTTTTGGTTGTTGATGATGAATATGATATTGCGGATTTGCTAGAAGTGTATCTGCAAAATGAAGATTATATTGTATATAAATTTTACTCTGCTGTAGAAGCGTTGGATTGTATTGAAAAAGAAGAAATAGATCTTGCTATTCTTGATATAATGTTACCCGATATTAATGGTTTTTCTCTCTGCCAAAAAATTCGAAAAGAGCACACATATCCGATTATCATGCTTACTGCAAAAGATGAAGAAATGGATAAAATTATAGGGCTGACTTTAGGTGCAGACGATTATGTAACAAAGCCTTTTCGTCCCCTCGAACTGATTGCGAGAGTAAAAGCACAATTAAGACGGTACAAAAAATATTCAACAATACCGTCTGAACAGGAGCATACTGAAATCTTGACTTATAAGAAGTTAGCTCTCAATACAAAAAACTATGAATGTTCATTAGACGGAGAGCCCTTGTCGTTGACTCCCACAGAGTTTGCTATTTTGCGTATTCTGTTAGAAAAGCAAGGTATGGTCATTAGTTTGGAAGATTTGTTTCATACAGTATGGAAAGATGAATATTACAGTAAAAACAGCAGTACGATTACAGTTCATATCCGTCATTTACGGGAAAAGTTGAAGGACACCGCAGAGAAACCGCAATATATAAAAACAATATGGGGTGTAGGTTATAAGATATAAGCTGGGAAAGGATTATTATGAAGAAAGAACCGAATAAAAGAATAAACTACCTTGTGCCATTTTTATTTGCTATCTATATTGCACTTTTGGTATGGATTATTCTATTAAAATTACAATTTTCAATCAGTGAATTAGACACGATTAGAAAAATCAATCTAATACCATTTCATTATGATAACGGAATTGGTATTGAATTCCACCTAAAAGAGGTTATGGAAAATATTGTTGTTTTCATTCCGTTTGGCATTTACCTGTCTATGATAAATAATGTGCGTAGTTATAAAGCAAAGAGTTTACTAATTTTTGCTGCAAGTTTGACATTGGAAGTCGCACAATACATTTTGGCAATAGGTAGGACGGATATAACGGATTTAATTGCAAATACATGCGGTGGCATGTTTGGAATATTTCTTTATGAATTAACTACAAAAATATTTCGAAGCAAACGTCGTGTTGATTGTATTATAACCACTTTAGCGGCGATTGTTACAATAGCTGTAGGCAGTATGCTGATTATTCTTTTGGTTGCAAACTAAGGGAGGTAGATGTCATGGATAATAAAAAGTTAGACATAGAAAAACAGTTACGATTTCGTTTATTTATTATATTGTTTTTCTATGTCGTAATCGGCTTTATTGCCATTATGTTTCTACAATACCTATTTGTGCTTTTTCATAATCCGGTCACGGAATATTTACAGTTGAGAATAGATATTATTTTTATTCTTTATTTGCTTATTGGTTTCATATGTATTTTTTATTCCTTTTGGAGAAAACCATGGATATATTTAAAAGAGGTCATTACAGCTACTCAGACTGTTTATGAGCAGAACAATCATTCCATTTCCTTATCAGAGCCGCTTCGGGAAGTGGAACATCAGATGAACGAAATCAAAATGTCGGTACTGCTTAATCAACAGGCTGCAAAGGAAGCTGAAAACAAGAAAAATGAGCTTGTCATGTATCTGGCACATGATATTCGGACTCCACTTACCACAGTAATCGGCTATCTTAGTTTATTGGATGAAGCCCCAGATATGCCAATGGAGCAAAAAGCAAAATATATAGGGATAGCCTTAGAAAAGGCAGAACGCTTAGAAACTTTAATTAATGAACTGTTTGAAATCACGCGTTACCATACAAATACGGTGCAATTAGAAAAACGACAGGTTGATTTATATGCTCTTTTATCGCAAGTTATTGATGATTTTTACCCTGTCCTGTCTGCAAATGGAAATACTACTCAAGTATCTGTCGATGATAATCTGTTTGTAATGGGTGATCCAGAAAAATTAGCAAGGGTTTTTAATAACCTTTTGAAAAATGCGGTGGCTTACAGTTATCCAAACACGGAAATTAGTATCTCTGCAGAGAAAAAAGATAATGATATTATTGTGGTTTTCAAAAACTATGGAGTCACTATTCCCACAGAACAGCTATCGACTATCTTTGAAAAGTTTAATCGTTTGGATAGTGCCAGAGCATCCAATACTGGAGGAGCCGGTTTAGGACTATCTATTGCAAAAGAAATCATCAATCTGCATGGTGGTAAAATAATAGCAAAAAGCAGCAATGAAACAATTGTTTTTATAATCACGCTACCGTGTTCCTCTTAGGAAATAAAACACTTGAAATTAGGATTTCCTTAGGATTATTCCAACGAAATTTTAGAGAATGAAATGCCCTTGTTCGGTACAATGAATACTGAACAAGGGCATTTGCTTTTGTATACTGAAAAGGAGCGAAGATAATGGAACTGAAAATTAAACATTTAAGAAAACAATTTAAAGACAAAAATGCTGTTGATGATGTTTGTCTTACTTTGACACCAGGCGTATGGGGACTGCTTGGAGCTAATGGTGCAGGGAAAACTACCCTTATGCGTATGATTGCAGGTATTATGACACCTACCGGCGGAGTTATCTGTTATGATGGTACGGATATTTTCAAAATGGGAAAAGCCTATCGTGATTTATTTGGATTTTTACCACAGGATTTTGGATATTCAAAAGACTTTACCGTAAAGGATTATCTTGAATATATGGCAGCTTTGAAAGATGTTCCGGCAAGAGAAACAACGAAGAAAATCAATCATCTTTTGGATATATTAACGCTTTCCGATGTAAAAGGAAAGAAGATTGCAAAGTTATCAGGTGGTATGAAGCGCCGTGTGGGAATTGCACAGGCAATGCTAAATGATCCGAAAATACTTGTAATGGACGAACCGACAGCAGGACTTGATCCCGGAGAAAGAGTACGTTTCCGTAATTTTATTTCAGAGTTTTCACATGACAGGATTGTGCTGATTTCTACCCATATTGTTTCTGATATTGAGTATATTGCAACAAGAAATGCCATTATGAAAGCAGGAAAGATAATAGACATGGGAACAACAGATGAACTTGTGAAAGAGATTGAAGGAAAAGTATGGACTTGTACTATACCAGTCGGAGATTTGGTCAGTTGTGAAATGCAGTTAAGAATTATTAATCAGCGTAGTGAGGATAACGGTCAGGTATCTATCAGGTATTTATCTGAAACGCCTAAAATCAAAGGGTCAGTTGCTGAACCGCCTCGGCTTGAGGATTTGTATCTTTGGTATTTTCCGCAGGGAAATTTGGGAGAGGAGGAAAATTGATATGCGTTTATTTAGATTAGAAGTGAAACGAATTATGAAGTCACACCGTACACTGGTATTGCTTACTATTGCGATTTTGATGTCAGTTGTAATGGCATACTTACCAATTAGTTTTGAATCTATTAACCGTCTAGGAGAAAATGGAAAAGTTATAGAGTTGGATGGCTTGTCAGCAATCAAATTTAAGAAAGATTACTTTGAGAAAAAAGCAGGGGACATTACTCCACAAAAGTTAGCGGAATCTTTGCGGATATATCAATCCTGTGTACGGGAATATGGTACGTTGGATGATGTACCACTGGAAGTTTACATTGAAAATATTATGGCAATTCGTCCTATGCTAAAAGGATTAACCGAAGCTTTTGCTGATCCTAAAACAGGTATTGGCGCAGACTTGATGGATATTGAGCCAGATGAGGTGGAACAGTATTTTTATGAAAAATGTGCTTCTCATTTGGATGATATTATGAATCTTGAGCAGAAAGATTATCCAACAGCTAGACAGTTTGCGACAGATAAGTACGCTAAGCTGAATCAGCCACTCTGTATATATTCTGGTATGAGCAGGGATGCTTTTGACTATATAGAATTGTATATCTTGGTTTTATCAATTCTTTGCATTGCTATTGCAGCTCCTGTTTTTGCAAATGAATATCAAACCGGCAGTGACAGTATTTTACGATGCACCAAATATGGGCGTGTAAAATTAGCTGTTACAAGGATTATGGCGGCTTGCAGTATTTTCATAGTGATTTTCATTTTGGGAATGGCACTCCACTTAACAATTCTTAATTTTGCATTTGGTACAGATTGTTTAAAAACTTCTTTCCAAATTTTGTTTTCAATCATAAGTCTGCCAAATATAAATTTAGGGCAGCTTCAGATTATTTTGGTGTTAGCAGGACTACTTTCGGTATTAGCAACCATTAGTTGTACGCTTTTTTTGTCTGCTAAGTGCAAAGATTCCTTGACAGCACTGTTGATTTCCATAGTGATATTGTTCCTGCCTATATTTACTTATAGTGCGATTGGAGGAGCTTCATGGCTTTCAACGCTTTTGCCGTCATCGGGTATTGGTATGCAGAATAATTTTCTTTATCAGCTTGGCAATTTCAATTTCCTGCACATTGGAGGAATGAGCTTGTGGACACCTTGTGTGATATTAATTTTAGCAGCTATTGAAGTTCCAATTTTTCTTTTTTTGGCAATTCGTTCTTACTGCAAACATCAAGTGGCATAAGGCATACTTTTTACAATAATATAAATATATACAGGGTATAGAAGTGATTTACAATATAGTGGCTATGGTTGTGTAATATGATAGGAGATGATAATCTTGGGAAAATAATGGTATTGATGTTTAATGATAACGAGGAAGATGTGTTTCATCACATTATGTGTTATGTTAAAGCAGGGGCGAAATTTTTTACACTTATGGATATTCCAAAAGATGTTTTGAGTTTTGAAAAATTAGAAATTGATGAGAGTAGGCATATTGTAATTAAAAATGACTCGGAAATTGAATTGACCTTTATCGAATTTGAAATCTTGTTACTACTTGCTCAGAATGCGGGAACAGTATTCAGCAAAGAGCAGATATATGATAGTGTCTGGAAAGAACCATATTCCGGCGATTATAATATTGTTATGAGTCATATTCGGAAAATAAGGGAAAAGATAGAAGATAACCCAAGCAAGCCAGTTTACATTCAAACGGTTTGGGGAGTCGGCTATCGTTTTAATCAAAAAATGGTCAAATAATAGTAATTTGAGAATGGAATAATATTCATAATTTAAAGCTGTAAAATTTCACGTTGAATTTTACAGCTTTCTTGCGTATAATATATATAAAAGAAGAAACTATATCAAGGAAAGGAAGTTGATTTTATGCCGAATATATTACCTGTATCAGATTTAAGAAATTATAATGAAGTACTGAAAAATTGTCAGGTTGGAGAGCCTGTGTTTTTGACCAAAAATGGTAGAGGCAAGTTTGTGGTTATGGATATTGAGGACTATGAACGTGAGAAAGCCGAAAAGAAGCTACTCATGAAGCTGCAGGAAGCAGAAGAAGCGGTTAAGGATGAAAGCTCCTGGATGAGTTTGGATGAATTGAAGAAATCTGTCGGAGTATAGCATATGAAGAAATTACGGATTAACCCTATTGTGGCAGAGGACTTGAAGAACATTAAAGAGTATATTGCGGAAGACAATGAAGAAATGGCAGTAAAGACCATTCAGGAGATATATGCTCGAATTGAGAATATACAGCAATTTCCTTATATGGGAGCTGATCTTGCTAAGAGGGTCAGCTTTCGGACGGATTATAAATATGTGATTTGCGGGAATTATGTTGTGCTGTATAAGATCGGGGAAGAATATTTGGAGATTTACCGAGTGGTGAATCGGTATCAGGATATTACAAAGATATTTTGATAATAATGCTTTTTGGTAGGTGAGGATAAAATGGGTATAGAGAATACAAATTTGTATAATGAACTTGTAAAGCGTAAAAGTGAATATGTTGTTAATATTGACAAAGTATATGTGAAGGCTAAAGAATTTCTGCCGAAGATAAACAGAGTATTCGCCAATTATACTGGGCATGGGATGGAACACTCTCTTAATGTAATGAAATATATGTTCGATTTAATTAATGATATCAATATGCTAAGTGATCTGGAAATAGCGTGCTTAATATATAGTGCGTTACTGCATGATGTTGGGATGGTTGTAAGCGAAAAAGAAATTAAGGAAATTAGAGAGGATAAACTAATATGTAATGGAAGGAAATATTCGGCAATACATGAATATATTCAAGATGATTTAGAATGTATTCAAGAATGTGTGCGACCTATCCATGGTATACGTTCATATGATTTTATTATGGAGAATATGAATGCAGAATTATTTTTAGTTCCGGGATATACAGCATGTTCATTTCAAGAGGAAGTGGCAGAGATATGCCAGGCCCATACAATGGAATTGGAATACACTGTAAAAAGGTTAAAAAGTAAAGATATAAAAGGCGAAAATAGATTGAATGCACAATATGTTGTAATGCTATTGCGAATTGCGGATTACTTAGATATTGATGAAAAAAGAGCCCCTATGGAAGTGTATAAATTTATTGCTCCTTCTGGGTATGGTGACGATGAGTGGAAGCAACATTATATTATCTCTAATAAGAATAAAATTGAAAGCAGTGTGGCAAATAGGAAGAAAATAATATTATATGGTCAGTGCAAAAATCCCAAGATACATAATAAATTTTTGAGATATTTAGATGATGTTGCAAGAGAAATTGGATGGTGGATATCATACTCAAGAAGTACATTTGAAGATATATATTGGCTTTTATTAGAAGAAACAATCGAAAATAGAATTGAAACCGTAGGTTTTGAAATTTCAGATTTAAAACTTAATGTAGATTATAGTGCCATAGTCAATTTGCTTATGGGTGAAAAAGTTTATGGAAATAAAAAGTATGGGTTGAGAGAATTGATTCAGAATTCTCTTGATGCTTGTAAAGTGATGAGAGAATATGCACCGCAGTTGGAATGCTATAAATATGACGAGTATGTGCCTAAAATTCAAATTATTCTAGACTATAGTAACAATCAATTGCGGATTAGAGATAATGGCATCGGCATGAGCGAAGAGGTTCTAAAAAAATATTTTCTTAACATTGGGAAATCGTACTATAAATCTAACGACTATATGTATCAGGGAAATAAATATAATCCAATTGGAAATTTCGGAATTGGTTTTTTGGCGTGTTTTATGCTATCAAAAGAAGTTATCGTTGAAACCAAGAGTTTTAAGGAAGACAAGGGATATGCATTAGTGCTGTATGCAGATAGTGAATATATTTGCAAAAAGGAGTGTGATAGCTTTAGAAATACTTTCGGTACAATGATTTCTTTAAATTTAAGTAATGCGTTGGCGGTTTTTGATAATGATGTAAAAAGAATGAGTTCCTTTTTAAAAAATACTTTTTTAGATCAGGGTATTGATATGTATGTCGAGGAGATAAAACCAGGAGAAACAAAGTTAAGTCATGCTATCAGATTGCTGCGATATGAGGAAATTATTGACGGGAAAAGTATCTTAGATAAATATTTTGATGAGATTTCATATGCGGTAGAGATAAAAGGTGCACCTAAGTCTAAAAAGATGTTTTCGGAGTTAGAATTAAGCTGGTTTATCGATAATACTATAGTATGTAGGTATAGTGAAAGTGATAAAATATTAGAATTTGTTGATATGGAATTTAAGGAATTTAAGAAGTATCTACATAATGGAGACCTAATGCTTGTTAAGATCAGAGGAGTCAAAAAGGAGTATAACGATGAATATCAAAAAATGAAAGAATTATGTAAAGGGGATGTTATTTTACATGGAAAGCAAAGAGAATGGGAAGAAGAAATCGTGTTTCCGATAAGTTATCGTGAAGATTTTGCTCGATTGTTTGAGGAGGGATGGAGCGGAAATGAAACAATAAGATGGAACCTAGTTTGGGCAAAATATGAAAAGGGGGATGCTACATGGATTAGAAATATTTTTAGTGCTGTCATAAAACAGTGTAATTTTATAGAAGATTTATCTGGAATTTCCATGGAGGTAGGAATTGTGTCATTGTTGGAAATCGGACAAGATAGGTATCTTGAATTAAAATGTTCGATGCATCATGTTGCTGATGATGAAGATAGTTCGGCAACATTTTGGAAGGGAATTCAACTTGAGAAAGCAAGAATGCGGATTGATGTTGATATTAAAGGAGTGTATTTGGGTGAATATTATCTGAATATAAATAACAAAAGGATAATTCCTAACATTTCAAGAGATGATTTGGATGTTGAAGATGAAAAAGAGATGAAAAGACAAATGGAATTTGCTGTTTATAGTCATATAGTAGAAAATGTAAAGGATAAGGAGGTTGCAGATGCAATAGAAAGACATGCAAAAAAATTAGAAGAAACAAAGAAATAAATTGTTTTTTATCGAAATTCTCCGACAATCACTCTATACACGTGATATACAACCGACCTCAAAACCCCAGTAAATCTGCGGACACCTCAGAAGTTGCGATGTTAGCTCAGGGTGTTTGCTAATCGTGAATTTCTAAGATAAAATAAGATATTGATAAGTCCTGTAAACCCAGTGTTTATGGGACTTTTCTTTTTGCGATGAAATGAAAAAAGAATTGTCAGAATATTCATAAATAGAAGATAATTTACGTTATTTTGAGGTCGTTATATACGCAAAGTGCTTTACGTTCACTTTACGCAATTTATGACTTTACGACGCTATACGGCTAGTAATAATGTTGAATAGATAATAGATTTTAATATGTTATATAAAGAATTTTCATTAATATGCCGATATTATGCTTACAAGGATGGCATTGTATTTCAAAGGATTGAATTTGAGATACAGTGCCTTTTTATTTTATTATACCACTGGGACCTTTCGGGCAGTGGTGCAGTCATGACTGACAGATTGACTGCAGGGAGGAAGGACAATATGTCAATTGCAGGATTAGGAACTTACAGTAGTTCCGGTTATTATTACAAAGCAGTAACTAAAAGTAGAAGTGGTTCGCTCTCAAACGTATCGGATGATTATTTGAGTAAAGAAATTCCAAAAGATAATCCGATGCACGACTTCAAGGAAGCAGTAAGGAAGGCGGTTACATCTTCGCCTTATTGTAAATGTATTATTGCGAATATTAAGACAGAAGAGTTATATGCTTCTCAGAATGATGCAGGGGAAATGGCTTATTCCTATGAAAAGACAGAGCAGAGCTTTCAGGTATTTATTAAGTACGATGGACATGATAAGACATATTCTGTGAAAGGGTATGATAAAGATGGCAATCCATTTGAAAAAGATATTAATCCGGAAGAAGTTGATCCTGAATATGCAGATTTTCCGGAGTTTTCAACTCTTTGTATGTATTTTGAACATACAGAACAAACCTCTGAATTTTTAGCGGATGATTATTTTGATACCGATGACATTTTGGAGAAAATGAACTATTTAGAAAAAGTGAATAATCTCAGAAATGAAAATGTTATGGATAAAGCAAAGAGTATGATTGATTATGCGAATCGATTATTTGATGATTTTCGTCGAATGATGAATGCGAAAGAGGATATCAATTCTTTGTTTGAACCCTATTTTATGAAACTCTTGTCTATGGATATCACACAGATAGAGCAATCAGAAGAACCGGATGTAACGGATAGATTAAGTGATGTGCATTCCAGTGAAAAAATACAGGAAGAAAAAGCAGAGGATGAGCAGGTTACTCCTCTTGGAATTGGTTTTGCAAAAGCAGGGGAAATGGGATATGGAATGTCGGCATCTTTAGTTACGAAACCGGGAAATGATGATACAATCATTCGTGTGAAACTTGCAACCGGAAGTTGGAGTGAAACGATAGATGTGAACTTATCAAATTTTGATCCAAAGAATGCAACACCGGTGGAAATGTTTGCATATTGCCAGTATAAGGATGCCAATGAAGAAGGTGTAAATAGCAAATGGGGAAGCTGGAATGCCATGAAGTCGGTTATGTCTCCAACTGATGGCGCAGATTTTGGTTCGCTTGATAATATCATGAATAAGAAAATGAATTGGACAGATGCTTTGGCAAAATCTAAAACCATTCTTGAAAATGAAAAGACGAAAGAAACAATAAGTGCTGCAGATCTTCTGAAGCTATTTGAGGAAACACATACCCTTACTGCACAAGAATTAAAGGAAGAAAAAGACTGGCGTGAAATGTCCGACGATGAATGGGATAATTTGCTTGAGGGTATTGATAAATATATTGATGCGTTCAAAGAAAGAATAAAACAGTTAAAAGAAATGCAAGATGAAGCCGCTCAGAAAGCCGCTTTGGAGGCTGATTCAGATATGAGAGCAACTGCGGCTTCGGCGGCAGCGCTTAGTGCAGCTGCAAATGGTTTAGGTGGTATATCTGAAACTGATGCAGAAAGCCAGACAGAAGAGGGAATTCCGACAGAAGATGGTGTGAAACACGAAAAGAATTGGACAAAGAATCTAAAAACCGATGATCAGACAGTACTTCGCACAGCAAAAGAGGCTCAGGAGATGGAGAATAAGGCTTTGAGTAGATTTGAGGAAGTACAGCTGACCGGCACTACAACAGTAGGTGTTTCACAAACAGATACAGGTACAGAGTGTGCTTCTGTAGAGGAGGATGAAAATAAAGAAAAGGTTTGGACGATTACTGCCTTTGGAGAAGATGGAATTGTTAGTACCAGATGTCAAAATGGTAAGATTATAGATAGTTGGGAAATAAAATATACAAATCCTAATGATGCGAAGAAAGTACAGGATTTTATCGGCAGATTTGAAAAAGATGCAAATTTGATTTTTAGCGGTTCTAAAGATTTCTGGGAAGATTTTTTGAGCAGTGACATGGATGATATAGCATCTTAGCTTCAAGGAGACATTATGCTAATTAATGGAATCGGAATGAATGAGATGTCTCCGTCATATGGAGGTGCAACAAAAACGACAAAGGCAGGCGACGAGGTACAGTTTCCTCAAAATGTAATGAAGACTTTAGGACAATGGGATTCGTATTTGGCGTATGATAAATGGTTGAGTGATATTATGACGTATGTTTCAAAAAGATAAATATGGCACATTTAGATGCTGAAACCACCCTGCAGTATTTTTATGATACTGCAGGGTGTGTGCATATAGTCTCGCAAATATGGTCTATTACAAATGCGGGAGGTTTCTTCTGTAATAACGAAGCTCTTCTTCACTGACCTCACAAATGATTCTGTCAAGTGTTTCCAGTAACTGTTCTTTATCCTCTGGCAATCGTCCTCTGAGTTGAAAGGCATTGGAGGCTCCCATTGCGGCAAAGTATGTTGGAATATTTAAATTTTCCACAAGGGTTCGGAGCTCTTGGTATTTTTCAATCTCACTTTCTTCTTCCCAGTTTACGTTTTGAATTTCCTGATATAGATCGGATTCTGGATAAATCGTCAGCATATTGGGGCCAATTAGGAAAGGATGCAGCTGATTGAAGACACGCGCGGATGCTTTCGCACCTGCTTCACCTTTTCCTTTACCGGAAATGCCGGTCAGATAGAAGAAACCATATTCGATATCCGCCTGTTCTAATCTTTTACACTGGGTTAGAATATCTTTGGAATTATAACCCTTACGCATAAAAGCAAGTGCCTTATCATCTGCTGTTTCCACACCAATGGTCAGCCCGTTATAACCCGCACGATGAAGACATATCAGTTCATCATCTGTCTTATTTGCTGAATCTGTAATGCGTGCGAAACAGCCGATTGAGTTGACAGAGGGAAAATACTTGTGAATGAGTGAAGCGATTTCAAGTAACTTCTCTGTTTTCAGAACAAACGGATTAGCTCCGGTTAAGAAAACTCGCCGAATTGGGTCAGGATCATCTTTTCCCTGTAGGCGAATTAACATCTTTGAATAGGGATTTGTGCGCAGAACTTGAGCTTCCAGTAAATCATTTTCTATGTCCTCTATAGGTGACATTCTGAATTTAAATGGTAAATCACTGTATAGCGTACAAAATTTGCACTTGTGGTGAGTACAGCCTGCCGTTACTTCCAGCAGAAGTGAATCTGCTTCATAGGGCGGACGCCAAATTGTTCCTGTGTAATGCATGATAAACACCTCTTATTATATGGATTATGCACAGGTAACGAGGCAAACCTGTGCATGACTGTCTCGTTGGCATCATTATAACAAAACACACTGAAAATAAAAGTACTGTACTTTTTTGAAGTACCTTTTGTTTTGATGTGAAATAGAGTATAATCAAAATGAAGGGAGATGAGCCAAATGAGAAAATCTGAATCTGCAGTTAGCCGATGCAAAACGATTTCAACCGTGCAGAAGCTGTTGGGTGGGAAATATAAGATTGAGCTTCTCTGGTATATAGGCAAGTGTGATGTTCGACGTTTTGGACAGCTTCGTCGTCAGATTGGTGAAATTACTGAAAGTTCTCTTACAAAGCAACTCAGAGAACTGGAAACAGATGGGTTCATTCTTCGCCACGATTTTTGTGAGGTTCCTCCACGGGTGGAGTATACATTGACGGAACTTGGGGAGAGCTTCTTATCCGTTCTCGATTGTATGAAAGCCTGGGGCGATGAAAATTTACCTACATAATCAGATGGAAATTGTAAATCCATGATTATTGAATAAAAATATAAATCAGAATATGCAGGAGGAACAACATGAAACAATAAATATAATAAAACCAGATAAACGGAGGAAACTCTTCTGGTTTTTATTATGTGACTAAAACGAGCATGGCAATAGCAATGAATGTAAATAAAGCAAGTCAATCTATATACAGACTGTTTGTGGCGTCGGCTATAAATTAAATAACAAACAAAAATGAGCAGGTATTACAGAGTGTTTGTAATATCTGCTTTTTATATGGCTGATAATAATGGCTTACAGGGTGTTTTATTCCGTTACAGTAGTAAAATCCACACAAAATACATTAAAATGAGAAAAAACCGAATTTAGATGTTGATTTTATGCAAAAACTGTATATAATAGAGAGTAGAAAAGAAGGTGAGGTAGCAATCATGTTAATTCAATTTAATTTTAAAAATTTCAAATCATTTAGAGATGAGGCTACTTTGGACTTGTCCGCAGCGAAGATGACAGAGTTCTCAGATAGAATAGTGACTGTTGGTAGTGAGAAGATTTTGCCGGTTGCTGCTATTTATGGAGCAAACGCAAGCGGAAAGTCTAATATATATAATGCTTTTGAATATATGACTGATTATGTTGTTGATTCCTTTAAGTATGGAGATGAAGAGGAAAAGTTTGAGGATTTCAGACCTACTCCGTTCTTATTCGATTCCACATCTGCCAATGCAGAATCCAGCTTTGAAGTTTATTTCACCTTGCCGGGCGATAAGTCAGAGAGAACATATAATTATGGTTTTTGCATTGACAAGGAAGGAGTAACGGAAGAATGGCTCAACTCGAAGGCAAAGACCGCCAGAAAGTACAGTACCGTATTTTACCGTGGAACTTCCGATGATGAGTTGGATTTATCCGGATTCCCTAAGAGCAGTAGGGATAATATTCAGGTTGCTCTTGAAAAGCAGGTACTCATTATCTCTTTGGGAGCGAAGTTGAAAGTCGGTAAGTGTAAGGCAATCAGAGATTGGTTTCTGGCAAATGAATTTGCTGATTTTGGTGATCCTTTCACAAACTTTTTTATGTCCCGTAGATTGCCAAAGGGATTTGTAGAAAACAAGGATGTTCAGCAGAAGGTGGTAGAATATTTTGCATCTTTTGACGAGCATATCAAGGACTTTAGGATTGAAAAGGTTCCTCACGATGGAGAAACAAAAGAGGATACCTACAAAATTAATGCCCTCCATAAAATGGTTGACTCGGATGATATGGCAGAAATTCCTTTGGGAATGGAGTCTGCCGGAACATTGAAAATGTTTGCATTATATCCGGAATTACAGGAAGTATTGGAAAAGGGGAGTGTATTCTTTATTGATGAATTAAATGCCCGCCTTCATCCGTTGCTTGTTAGAAATTTCTTGCTTACATTCCTAAATCCGGAAATCAACTCCAATCATGCACAGATTGTGTTTACAACTCATGATACATGGCAGTTATCTAATCAGTTGTTACGACGTGACGAAATCTGGTTTGTGGAAAAGGATGAGAAAGGCATTTCCACGCTGTACTCATTGGCTGACTTTGTGGATGAGGATGGTTCCCGTATCCGTAAGGACGAAAGCTATGAGAAGAATTATTTGATAGGAAAGTATGGTGCAATCCCTACCTTAAAGAGTATTGATATATTTAAGGAGGATTGAGTATGGCGAAAAAGGATAGAACAGGTAACCGAAAATCGCGAGAGCAGAGAAAACAATTCAAAGTGCCGGAATTAGGTTACTATCTGATTGTTACCGATACAGAAGCTACAGAGCGTTGTTACTTTACAGGACTCCATCAGGCTTTGCCGGAGGATGTTAGAAATAAGCTGGTTATTAGGGTTGTGGAGACAAAGACACGTACCATGATTGATAAATGTCTGGAACTCACAGCTTATGATGCACAGTATCGTATCCCGTGGATTGTATTTGACAGAGACCAGGTGCAAGGGTTTGACGAAATTGTTGCAGAAGCAGTGAATAAAGGAATACAGGTGGGCTGGTCTAATCCATGCTTTGAAATATGGATGTATGCCTACTTCGGTGCCATGCCGGCAATCCAAGATTCTTGGACTTGCTGCTCAGATTTTGGACGAGTATATGAGACTAAAACCGGGCAGAAGTATTCCAAAGCCGATGAGCAGATGTATGGAAAACTCTGTAAATCCGGTGATGAAGAAAAGGCAATTCAGCTAGCACAGCAGAAGTTGGAGCAGTGTATTAGAGAAGGAAAAACCAAACCATCAGAGATGTGTCCGTGTACGACGGTGCATGAGCTGGTGGGGGAGATTAAGAGTAAATAGTAAAACTTTATGGGAAAAGCGATGCGTTTATGATAGTAGGTAAACTAAGTTTTGTGTTAAGATAAGTAATAAATAGATTTGTGTAACCAAATCGTTGTTTAAGTAGTTGTTGCAGATATTGAAACAACTTGATTATTGAAAACTAAGCCAAAATATTGATTGGGGGAATTATTTATTATGAGATATGAGGAATTAGGTAGTGAACAAAAAATGCATGTTAATGGTGTTATTTCAAAATTTATGGATAATTATATACGAAATAATTTGATTTGGACGCCTGTGCAAATGTATGCTGCTTTTTATAAGGAGATTGATGCTCAACACAGGAGTGGATGGTATGGATGTAAACAAATGGTTAATGGAGAGTGGATATTTCCATATTATGAAGGCAATTCATGGCTTACGACTAGCGAGGCAAAAGATTATATTATGCAAAAATTTGCGACAAAGTATGTTAAAAACAATAAACTAGCTCGAAAAGATTCGCCATTAGTAGAGAGAGCTAGATTTGGATTAAAATGGGATGAACAATTGTTTTATGATATAAATTGGGGATTAAAGAATGGATATGATTTTGAAAAAACTGATATTGTTGAGAATAATGATATGATTCCGTGGTCTATTTTACATGTCGAGTATGAATTGATGACTAAATATGGGAAAAATATTGCGACAGTTCTATCAGAATTAAGTAAGAGCCCAATAGAAAAGATATTTTACGAAAAATGGTTTTCTTTGTATTATGTTGACAAAAGAAATCCCGCCCTCATTCCAGAATTTTGTGGAACAAGAAGGATGTTTTATTGCTATAGAGACATACATGGACGTTATTCTTTTGAATCATCTGAAAATTGTGTTGCGGTTAATGTAAGATATGATTTTGCAGTAATTAATTATAGTAAACAAAAGATGCTTTTTATCGAACTAGATGGTCATGATTATCATAAAACAAAAGATCAACGAATTAATGACTCCATTAAAAGAACCATTGCAACCAATGAAGGTTGGCAAATGAATGTTGTTACAGGAACACAAATTTATCAAAACGTACAAGCGGTTTTTGATTCAATGAAGGATTATTTTTGTTATGAATAAGCATAATGATAGAATAATATGAAGTTGATTAAGCGTGATATAAGTGGTGTATAGCTATCCCAAAGTACATGCCCTTTTTATATATGACTTTGTTGACGATCTGAAAGACTGCCGACAAGGCGATCTGCTTTTGAAAATTTAGAAGATGAGGATACCTATGCGAGAATTGGAATATCGTCAACTTGGTTCAAATATTTTGGGAATTGATAATCACCAAGAAGCGTAGAATAGTATTCTTTTTTATATTGCTAAAGATATTGCCCTTCGAGAAAAACTTGTTTTTTATAATGAGATTTGCCTATATGATATGAATGAGACGGATAATATATCCTATTAGATGATAAAATAGTCCTTTTAAAAATAGGCATTCATCGAAATTGTCCGACAATCACTCTATACACGTGATATACAAACGGCCTCAAAACCCCAGCAAATCTGCGGACACCTTAGAAGCTGCTATGCTTGCTCAGGGTGTTTGCTAATTGTATATTTCCAAATAAAAAGGAAAAGTCCTGTAAACGATGCGTTTATGGGACTTTTCTTTTATACATGTAAAACTAATTATAAAGAAGTAGATGTGCAAAAAATGAGAATAAACGGTTGCGCGTTTGTGCAATTTTTCGTATTTTTTCTCAAAACTAGGAATATAGTACCGTAGAACTGACCAGAAAAACGCAGGAACTTTTTTCGACTTTGTGCACACTTATCCAGCCGTCCATGGTATTATAATAACCGTAAAAACCCCCCAATACATTATATAGTTTTTGCTATACCCCATAGTAAAAATACCTTCTCCTAAAAAGGCAGCGTTCGAAGCTGTCTTTTTTATTTTATAAAGTGCATCGTGTACGACCACATTCGGGAAAGGATGCAAATTGGGTATGAAAATAACCCACAGGAAACACATGTGCAAAAAACAGGAATAAACGGTTGCGCGTTTGTGCAATTTTTCGTATTTTTTCTTAAAACTGGGAATATAGTACCGTAGAACTGACCAGAAAAACGCAGGAACTTTTTTCGACTTTGTGCACACTTATCCAGCCGTCCATGGTATTATAATAACCGTAAAAACCCCCCAATACATTATATAGTTTTTGCTATACCCCATAGTAAAAATACCTTCTCCTAAAAGGCAGCGTTCGAAGCTGTCTTTTTTATTATCTGAAATTATTCAAAAATTTTATTCTGAAAGATATTTTCCCATGATGAATCGTGTATATAATAGTTGGAAACAGGAGGGCAGGCATGAAAAAAACAAATGACACTCCAATGGAAGATTTTCAGGCATTATATAACCGACAGGTGAATCGTGTTTATAGACTGGCACTGGTTATGCTGGGCAGCCAAAGTGATGCGGAAGACATGGTACAGATGGTATTTCTGAAAGTCTGGGAGAAAAAAATAAGTTTCCGGGACACAGATCATGAAACGGCATGGATTCTGACCGCAACGAAAAATCAGTGCAAAGATGTACTGAAAAGTTATGAGCGGAAACATTGCAGCACACTGGAAGAAATGCCGGAACCGGGTATTGCATCGGAAAACCATATGGAAAATGTTGTGTGGCTGGCACTGGAGTCGCTGGAACCCAAATACCGGATTCTGCTGTATCTGTATTATTATGAAGGCTATTCCATACGGGAACTGATTGGGATTCTGAAACGAAAAGAAAGTACATTGCAGACGCAGCTTGCTGCAGGACGCAGGAAATTGAAAGAAGAGCTCAAAAAAGCAGGGGAGATTCCGCAAAATTGGGAAAGGGAGGGAAAATAAAATGATGAGTGATCCTGAAAAATGGGAAGAAATTTTCAAATATACGATTGATCAGACGTCACCGGATCAGGAACGGAAAGAGCAGATGTGGAACCGGCTTCAGAGTACAATTTCAGGAAGAGGACAGAAGTGGAAGCAGGCCATACGATCCGGGTGGCAGCCGCATGGCCGGAAAACATTTGCAGCGGCATTGGCCGGAACCTGTGTGATTGCAGTCTGCCTGTTGACCGGCGTAGGTGTCAATGCCGCAACGGATGGTGCATTATTGGATTCTATCCGGGAATTTTGCGGACTTCCGGTACAACAGAAGAAAGCGGCAGACGAAGGATTGAAGCTGAAAAATGAAGTGTATGCACCGGAATTGGCAGGATGTTCTGAAAAATATGTGGTATTTGCCAATGAACGCGCACTGATGGTATATGGACGGCAGGAAAAAAGGCTTCTGGCGGCACTGGATCTGCAGGCAATGGACTGCAATTATTTTAATACTGACAGTATCCATACCCGTGTGCTGCTGCAGAAAGACACGATATATATTTTTAATGAGAAAAAGGAACAGCAGCCAACGCAGATGTATGTGTATGATCTTAAAAAGACTGATGTATCATCCGCGCTTTCCGTGACGGAGGATGTTCGAAAACTGGAACTGGTTTACCGGGAGTGGAAAACGTTTTCCGCAGAAAATTCCCTGGACACATTTTCTGGTATGGCAGACGGGGACTACTGGAACAGTCTGATAAATTCCGGTAAAGATGGGAAAGAAACGGGCGTTTACAGTCAGCAGTGTATTGTATGGACGGATAGGGCTGGCAGACAGTACCGCAGTGCTTTAGTTATTATCGGTGGAGATGATTATGAACTGTATTCCTGCCCGGCGGATGACACGGAGAAAATTTCGAAGGAAAAGCTTTTGGTACAGACGTATTCTGATGAGATACAGACGGAAACTGCGACGGAAGAGAATACGCAGCATACAGGACTGCCGGAATTTGCTTATCAGGGAGACGATGAAATTATGAAACTTGTCTGTGATTACATGATTAAAAACAGAAACGAGTATGAATATCTGGAAAACGGTGGAATTTATATTTATGTGCCGGAGCCGGTCATTGTGAAAACAGTCAGAACCGGAAATGATCTGTTTATTTTTGGAAATTTCTGGTGGGAAACATACTACCGGAACGGAAATACGCTGATGAGTGACAGTGGAAGTGAAATGCCTGCACGGTTACATTTTGTTTCGTATGGAAATGGCAGTTATATTTTTAAGGATAAAGAAGTAGCAGGGGACGGATCTTACTATGGCACAAGTATTCGTGAATTCTGCGAAGGATATCAGGTAGATCCGCAGAAACTGATGGATACCGCGGAGGCACATAAAAAAATTCGTATAAAAATGCTTCGTGATTATGTAAAGCAGAATCATCTAGACATCCAATATTACAAAGATTACGGCTGGGATCCGGTGGCACTGGATAAATAATAAAAGAAAAAAGACTTGTCACAGAATAAAAATTATGCTATAATTTCAAATTGTCAGAGTGCTTTGCATTCTGATGGAAATGGGCAGATTCCCGAGTGGCCAAAGGGGACAGACTGTAAATCTGCTGCAAATTGCTTCGGTGGTTCGAATCCACCTCTGCCCATTCTTTTAAGACCGACATTGTGTCGGTCTTTTTTTGTGCAGATTATTAAAAAATGAAATAAGGTATTGTTGGAAAATCTTAAAAAGAATGTGCATAAAGCATAAGCGATTATGCGGATAAAATAATAAAATATTGTCAGTCGCGGTGCGAACAGCGCGCAGTAGATTCACGCTCGATCAGTTTAGGACGCAGCAGCGTTTTGCTGATCGGGATGTGATGGATCAGGGAATTTAAAATATCATAAGCGCAACGGCCAAGTTCGTTGCGTTCCTGGCGGATTGTGGTAAGCGGCGGGTCAAAAGTGGCAGCAATGGATATGTCGTCAAAACCAACAACACTGACGTCTTCCGGCACGCGGAATCCGCGCTTCGTACATTCGTCAATGACACCTTTGGCAATCAGGTCATTGCCGCAGACCACGGCAGTGGCACCGGCGGCAAGAAATCCGGGAACATGATATTTGGCACTGTCGGATACATAGTAGCCGTAAGCTGTCAGATCCTTCTGCACAGGAAGTGAGGCAGCAGCCATAGCACTTTCGAATGCCTCCTGCCGCTGGTCAGAAACCAGTGAGTATAAGGAACCGTTTAAGAATGCAATGTTTTTATGCCCGAGATTAACCAGATGATTTACTGCCATGGCGATGCCTTCGTAGCTGTCGGTTCCAAGATAGCAGACATTTGGATTGTCAGAGATGAAATTGTCCAAAAGCACAGTTGGCATGGTAGTGTTTTCCAGCTGCTTGATCCAGGAATCATGCAATGCAAGACCCATCAGAAAGGCTCCGCAATAGCCGTTTTTCAACAGAAAGGTATCGTATTTTTCCTCTTCCTGAAATGCCGGGGTGATGGGAAGAATATCAACATCCCATTTGCGGCGGAACGCATTCTGTTTGAAACCGAGAACTATGTCATATCCGAATTCATCAATTGTTTCGTAATTCATGTTTTCTATGAAAATGCAAAGCTTGCGGTTTTCCACTTTCTTGGAACGCTTGGTGCTGTATCCCATCTCCACAGCGGTATCGAGAACCATCTGCCGCAGCTCATCACTTATGTCACTTGCGCCGTTTAAACCTTTGGAGACTGTGCTTACAGAAACTCCAAGACGATTGGCAATATCTTTGATTGTAGCCATATATTTTCTCCTGTGATTCCTTATGTTTAAATGATTATAAATCAGTTTGGGAAACTGTGCAATTCTTTCTCAAAAAAAGTTTCGAAAAAACAGAGCAATAGTGTTGTGAATATGTACAAAAACACAATATAAAATACGTGAAAAGTGGGGAAAATGGTGTCCGAAAACGCAAAATCGTTGACAAAATGACGTAGAGAAACTAAAATTAAGACAGATACGAAAAAACACGAAACAATCCGAAAAGATTTTTAGATGGTTTTTCCAATAATCCGAAGGAGAATTCGTGATTTAAAAGACGGGGTGAAGAATCTTGGAAGGACAAGAAGTAGCAAGAGGTTCCGGAATCCTTCTTGCAGTATCAAGCCTACCGTCAGAGTATGGTATTGGCACTCTGGGTGATGCAGCATTCCATTTTGTGGATCTGCTGGTGGATCTGAAACAAAAGTACTGGCAGGTGCTTCCTGTCGGACCTACAAGTTTTGGGGACAGCCCATATCAGAGCTTGTCGGCATTTGCCGGAAATCCTTATCTGATTGATCTGGATCAGCTTGCCAGAGAAAAGCTTCTGACGCCGGAGGAAATCCGGAGCCATTACTGGGGAACACAGAAATCTGCCATTGATTATGCAGCACTCTTTGAAAACAGGACGCTGGTTCTACAGAAAGCATTTGGTCGGTTTGATGAACACGAACCAGAATTTCAGCAGTTTGTAGAAGAAAACAGGGACTGGGTCGAAGATTATGGACTGTATATGGCACTGAAAGTATCCAATGGAAACCAAAACTGGCAGAGCTGGCCGGAAAATATTCAAAAAAAACAACCGGTTGCGCTTGCAAAGTGCCGAAAAGAGATGTATAATAACATCATGTTTTGGGTGTTTTGCCAATACAAGTTCTTCCAGCAGTGGGGAAAACTTAGGGAATATGCCAACAGCAAAGGAATCCAGCTGATCGGGGATGTACCATTTTATGTGGGAAAGGACAGCGTGGATACATGGATGCATCCGGAACAGTTTTTACTGGATGAGAATGGCGAAGCTGCTTATGTGGCTGCTGCAATTCCGGATAAGTTTTCCGAAACAGGTCAGGTATGGGGAAATCCACTGTATAACTGGCCTCTCATGCAGGAGGATGGGTTTTCCTGGTGGAAACGAAGAATGCAGATCAGTACAAAGCTCTTTGATGTAATCCGGATGGATCATTTTATCGGGTTCGTCAAAAATTATATGGTTCCGAAAGATGCCACGGATGCTTCAGGCGGACGGTGGATGAAGGGACCGGGGCGCAAACTGACCGACGCTTTGAATTCCGTTTTGAATGGAACAACAGTGATCGCCGATGATTACGGCGGCAAGGCATTGATACCGGGAGTGAAAAAACTCCTTGCAAAGACAGGGTGGCTGGACACAAAAGTTCTGATGTTTGCATTTGACGGAGATCCGTCCAATGAACATCTGCCACATAATTATCCGGGAAGCCACACAGTGGTATACGCGGGAACGCATGACAATGATACGATTGTAGGATATTTCAGGGACAAGACAGAATATGAACTGGCTTATCTGTATGAATATCTCAACATCAGCAGTCAGGAAGAAATCCCGGATGCACTGATCCGGTGTGCATATGCAAGTATTGCAGACATCGCGGTCATACAGATGCAGGATTTGCTGAAGCTCGGGAACGAGGCAAGAATGAATGCACCGTCTACCGTGGGTTATAACTGGCGGTGGAGATTGAACAAAGAACAGCTCGCGGAAAGCCGCCGGGCGTGGATACGAAATCTTGCGGCGGTATACCGCAGATGACGCAGAAATTACGATATAGAGCGCAGAGGCGTTTTATATAGATACTTTTGAACTATCATTTTTGAAAAAAGGAGAGGAAAACGATGAAAAAGAAAGTATTAGCAGCAATGCTTGTCGCAGCAATGACAGCTACAATGTTCGCTGGATGCGGCAGCAAGGACAACGGAGCATCTAATGATGGAACACAGGCAGCAAACAATGGAAGCACTTCCGAGTCAGCAGAACCAGTTGATGTAAAACTTACTGTTATGGGACCTTCCGAGGATCAGGATGATGCACAGGGGGCATGGTTAAAGACAGAGTGTGAGGCATTTAACGAGGAACATCCGGAGTGGAACATTACATTTGATTATGTAACATGTTCAGAGTCTGATGCAAAAGACACCGTATTACAGGATCCTGCAAGTGCAGCGGATGTATACATGTTTGCAAATGACCAGATTGCTGATCTGGTTGATGCCGGAGCATTAACAAAGCTCGGTGGAGATGTAGCAGAATATGTTAAGAGCTCCAACCCAGAAGCTATGGCAGCAACTGTTACATACAACGGAGATATTTATGGTGTTCCTTATACACCAAATACATGGTTTATGTATTATGATAAGAGAGTCTTCTCAGAAGATGATGTAAAGAGCCTTGATACAATGCTTGAGAAAGGAAAAGTTTCTTTCCCATTTGACAATGGCTGGTATCTTGCTTCCTTCTATGCAGCAAACGGATGTACAATCTTCGGAGATGGTACAGATGCATCTAAGGGATATGACTTCGGCGGAGACAACGCTGTAGCAGTAACAAAGTACATTGTTGACTTATTCAACAACAAGAATTTCGTAATGGACAATAACGAAGGATCCCTTGGTCTTGCCGGATTAAAGGATGGATCTGTAAATGCTTACTTCAATGGTAACTGGAATTATGATGCAGTAGTTAAGAACCTTGGTGAGGAGAACGTTGGTGTTGCAGCCCTTCCTACAATCAACGTTGACGGAAAAGACTGCCAGCTGAAGGCATTCCTTGGTTCTAAGGCTATTGGTGTTAACCCGAACTGCAAGAATCAGGAAGTTGCTGTTAAGCTTGCTGCATACTTAGGAAGCGAAGACGCACAGTTAAAGCATTTTGAGTTAAGAAAGCAGGCTCCTGTTAATACAAATCTTGTTTCTAACGAAGAAGTTGCTAAGGATGCAGTTGCATCAGCTTTGGCAAACGTAGCAGCAAATTGCTCTATCGCTCAGCCAATCATCCCAATGCAGGCTTACTGGGATGCAGCTACACCATTCGGTGATGCATTTGTACACGGTGCTGAAGGACAGATCACAGCAGACAATGCTAAGGAAAAGACAGAAGCATTAAACGAGCAGTTAAACAGCTCACTTACAGAGTAATCTTTTTCCAAAAGGAAAAGACAAAAGAAACAATTCCAAGGTTCTGGGGATTCCCCGGAATCTTGGAATACATGAGTCTATAAATATGGCATAGAGTAACATGTGCCGGGAGGATAAGTATGATAGGTGCAAACAAAAAGAAGTCGGACTTCGCTACACCGTACACTGTATCCAATGCGCTTACGAAGGGCGGGGCTGCAGTTAAGTTATCAGCGCTTATAATGGGATTGGGAAACATCGCCCACAAGCAGATTATCAAAGGTTTAATTTTTTTGGCAATTGAGATTGGCTATATTATGTTTATGGTCAATGCAGGTGCATATTATCTTTCCATGCTTCCTTCATTAGGATGGAGAAAACAGGAAGAGGTATTTAATGAACAGAAACAGATATATGAGTATGTACAGGGTGACAATTCCGTATTATTGTTGTTATACGGTGTTGCTACGATTGCGATCACTCTTTTATTTATTTATATGTGGGCTGAAAATTTAAGAAGCGCATATATGGCAGAGTGCCTCGCAAAAGAGGGAAAAGAAATCAATTCTTTTGGCAAGGATGTCAAAAGTTTATTTGATAAAAATTTATACAAGACATTAATGTTTCTCCCATTGATGGGAATTCTTATTTTTACAGTTTTACCATTGTTATTCATGATTCCAATGGCATTTACCAATTATTCTACGATCAACAAGCATCTGACCTTGTTTGACTGGGTTGGATTGGCGAACTTTAAGACGGTACTTGGACTTGGCGGAAAGATAGGCAAGACATTCTGGAGGGTTTTAGGATGGACCATTGTCTGGGCAGTATGTGCTACATTCTTATGTAACTTCCTGGGACTGATCCTTGCGATTGTCATCAACCGCAAAGAGACAAAGTGCAAAGCATTCTGGCGTACCTGTTTTGTTATTTCCATTGCAGTACCACAGTTTGTATCTTTACTGGTTATGAGACAGATGCTTCAGGAACATGGGGCGATCAACAACCTGCTGATGGAGTGGGGGCTTATCCAGAATCCGCTTCCGTTCTGGACCAATACGATGTGGGCGCGTGTATCGGTTATTTTAATTAACTGCTGGGTTGGTATTCCGTACACCATGCTTCAGGTTACCGGTGTATTGCAGAATGTACCGGCAGAGTTGTATGAGGCAGCCAAGATTGATGGTGCCAATGCCGCACAGATTTTCCGCAAAATCACATTGCCATATATTATGTTTATTATGGGACCATACATCATTACACAGTTTACAGGTAATATCAATAACTTCAACGTTATCTATCTGTTATCTGCAGGTAAGCCGACTCCGGTTGGTGAAACGGCGGGCAAGACCGACCTTCTGGTAACATGGCTGTACAAGTTAACCGTTGATTATCAGTATTACAACATCGGTGCCGTGATTGGTATCTTAACATTCGTAGTTCTTTCTATTGTGGCATTAGTCACCTACAGAAATACGAAAGCATACAAAGATGAGGAGGGATTCATGTAATGAGCAGTGCAAAAGTAAGCAAACGCCCTATGACCGCTGGCCGGGCAAAGAAAATTGCAAAAAATTCATTGGTACATATAATCCTTGCCATCCTGGTAGTGATCTGGTTATTCCCGATTTTCTGGATTATCATGACAAGTTTGCGAGGGGAAAGTGGTGCATATACCGCATATTTCTTCCCAAAAGAACTGACATTTAATAACTATAAGAGACTCTTTACGGAGACAACATTGTTGAACTTCCCGAGAGCTTTTATAAATACGCTGATTATTTCCGTTTTTTCATGTTTGATCTCTACGGTATTTGTGCTGAGTGTATCTTACTGTATGTCAAGACTGCGCTTTAGAATGCGTAAAGCATTTATGAATCTGGCAATGATCCTTGGATTATTCCCGGCATTCATGTCCATGGTTGCAGTATACTTTATTTTAAAAGCAGTTGGACTGACCGAGGGAAGTGGGCTTCGTATCGCTCTGATTCTGATTTATTCTGCAGGATCTGGTGTTGGATTTTATATCGCAAAGGGATTCTTTGATACGGTACCAAAGTCTCTGTCAGAGGCAGCGATTCTGGATGGATGTAATCAGTTCCAGGTATTTTACAAGATCATCCTTCCGCTCAGTAAACCAATCGTTGTATATACGATCCTTACGGCATTCCTTGCTCCATGGCTTGACTTCGTATTTGTACGTGTCATTGTTGGACCAAAGGATAAGTATTGGACGGTATCACTTCTCCTGTACAATATGCTGGAGAAAGAGTTTGTAAACGGATGGTTTACAAGATGGGCTGCAGCCGCAGTTATTGTGTCTATTCCGATCTCTATTCTCTTCGTATTTATGCAGAAATTCTATGTAGATGGTCTGACAGGCGCTGTAAAGGGTTAATGATGAAAGATAGAAAGCCGGTGGTCGTTTGACCGCCGGTTTTTTCATCCGATGAAGAAAGGAAAGGTTATGAAAAAAAGAATTTTGTCGGCAGTTGTTGTGCTGGTGCTTTTTGCCGGGGTGCTTGCAGGCTGTATTTCGGGGCACGGTACACAGGAAGCAAAATTAAATATTATTGATGATAATTACCGTAATTACTATGAAATTTTTGTCGGCTCCTTTTATGACAGTGATGGGGACGGCATGGGGGATTTAAAGGGTGTGGAAGAAAAGCTGGATTACATCTCAGATCTGGGATGCAACGGAATCTGGCTCATGCCGATCATGCCTTCCCCAACCTATCATAAATATGATACAACGGATTACGAAGCGGTGGACGAGGCATATGGTACGGCGGATGATTTTAAAGAGCTGGCAAGTGCGTGTCATGAAAAAGGTATCCGGCTGATCATTGATGTGGCAATGAATCACAGTTCTTCCCAGCATCCATGGTTTACACAGGCATGTGAGTATCTTGCCGGTCTGAAGGCAGGAGAAAAACCGGACGATACGGTGTGTCCGTATGTGGATTACTATCATTTTTCTGACAAGCAGGAGGGAACAACCTACTATGCAGTGCCGGGAAGCAGCAGCTGGTGGTATGAGGGATCCTTCTGGTCGGAAATGCCGGATCTGAACCTGAAAAGCCCGGCAGTACAGAAGGAATTTGAAGAAGTTGCGGATTACTGGATAGATCTTGGTGTGGATGGTTTCCGGATGGATGCGGCCATGCATTATGAAGAAAATGCAACCAATGCGAATTGTGATATTTTAAATAAACTGTACACATACTGTAAAGAAAAAAATCCACAGTTTTATATGGTATCCGAAGTGTGGGCGAGTGAGAATGTCATTGCGGATTATTATGCGAGTGGAACACCAAGCATGTTTAATTTTGATGCGGGAACGGCAAAAGGGGCACTGGTCAATGCGGTAAGAAAGGGCGATCCGGTAAGCCTTGTGAATTCCATGCTGAAATATCAGAATGATTTCTCCCAAAAAAATCCGGATTATATTGATGCACCGTTTTTGTCCAATCACGATATGGCAAGGATTGCCAATACGCTGGTGAATGATCCGGATAAGATTAAGACAGCAGCAGGTCTCCTGATGACAATGAACGGCAGTCCGTTTGTTTATTATGGGGAAGAAATTGGCATGAACAGTTCCGGAACAAAGGATGAAAATAAGCGTATTCCGATGGTGTGGTCAAAAACTGACACCACAGGAATGACAAAGGGACCGGCAGATATGGATGCCGGAATTGAATCTCCGTTTCCGGCAGAAGATGAACAGGAAAAGGATAAGGATTCTATCTTAAGTTACTATAAAAATGCGCTTTGTCTGCGGAATCAGAATCCGGAAATTGCAAGGGGAACCATAGAAAAAGTAGAAAGTCTGTGTAAAGATTCACAGGCGGCAATCACGAAAACGTATCAGGACAGTACCATCGGAATTGTGTATAATCTTGGGGAAGGAAACGGTACGGTTGACCTGAAGGGAACAGCACTTGAAAATATGAACCTGGAGGGAAGCCTGACACTGAAGGAAGAGACGGTACAGCTGAAAGATGGGAAACTGGAGATGCCGGCATGCAGTATTGCTGTGTTAAAATAGTAAAGTATAACAAATTATAGTAGTTTCAAGTTGAGTTTTTTGTCAGATTGTAGTATATTATCTATATTATAGGCGGGGAGGAATCGTCTGAATTAACGGAGGCGTATGCAATATGAGAAAAAACGATGAGCAGAAAATAAATAAACTAAAGAAAGAAAAGGTCAAAAAAGAAAAAACAAAGAAAATACCGAAACGTGACAATGCTTCTCGAAAGGAAAAAAAGATAAAAATGAAAGAGTCATCCGGTGGGCGGAAAAAGGAAAAATCGGAAATTCCATTCTATCGCAGCATTGCGATGCGGCTGGTTGGGGCTTTTTTAATTCCGGTGATAGGTGTACTGGTTCTTGGTATTACTTCTTACAATAATGCGTCCAATGCCATTGTGGATACATACAAAGAATCTGTACAGCAGACTGCTGATACGATGCAGCAGTATATCAATCTGGTTATCACGAGTGAGAAGGACGAATTTAAGACCTATCTGACCGAGTCGGATCTGCGTAAGTATTTTGCGGGGTTGATGGATATGTATGATGAGAGCTCCGTGCGCAAAGACTATCAGGGCAGACTGCGCAATAAGATGGCACTTGACAGTAAGATACAGGGAGCCTATATTATCGCGGACAACAAGCGTACGATTGACTGTCAGGGAATTGTTCGTGACCGAAATGTTTATACGGACTATGTCGGATGCGATCAGGGAAAACTGGTCAGCAAAAGTGCAACAAACTGGTTTTTCTTCGGGCCAGATGAAAGTTCAGATAAAGCACTGGATCTGGGAATTGATTCCTACTGTCTGCGAATTGCCAAAAAAATGAACAATCAGCCGGCCATGATGATCATAAACATCAGTGATTCCTTTATCCGTTCCGCCATGCAGTCACTGGACCCTGGAAAGGGAGGCTATGTAGCATTAATTACGGATACGGATGGAAAAGAGTTTTATTCCGATGAATCCGTCAAGACGGAAAAAGCACTGATTTACGGTACAAGTTTTTATAAGAAAGCATTGAACGGGAAAAAAGATTCCGGAAACCAGATGATTACATTTAATGGAAAGTCATACATGTTTGTATACAGTAAACTTTCAGCCGGAGATCTTATGGTTACGGCACTGATTCCTTCTGACCGTCTGCTTGAGCAGTCATCCGGAATCAAACAGCTGACAACCGTACTTGTGATTGTCTGTATGATCATCGCACTTGCACTTGGGTTATTCCTTTCGAGTCAGATGACAGGAACCATCAAATATATTCTGCGTCAGCTGCGCAAAGTTTCCAATGGAAACCTTACGGTTCATCTTTCCGCAAAGCACAAAGATGAATTTGGTTTACTGTGTGATGGTGTCAATGATACCGTAGAGCATATGAAATCGCTGATTCTGGATGTCAATGATGTGAGTCAGCAGGTTGGAGAAGCGGCAATTCATGTGGCAGAGGCATCCGGAACATTCCTTGAAACTTCTAAGAATATTCAGAGTGCAGTTGAAGAGATTGAGAGTGGTGTGAACAAACTGGATACCGGTTCCGATAACTGTATGAGTCAGATGGATTCCTTATCGGGAAAGATTAATAATGTAAGCTCCAATGCAGATGAATTGGGAAAACTTACTTCTGCAACCGGAGAAACCATTACCACCGGTATATCTTCTGTACAGACACTTACGCAGACATCCGAGACCACTGCAAACATTACAAGAAATGTCATTCAGTCAATACAGGAACTGGAAGAAAAATCAAAATCCATCAGCAACATTGTTTCTGCGATCAATGATATTGCGGAACAGACGAATTTACTTTCCCTGAATGCGTCCATTGAGGCAGCGCGTGCGGGAGATGCCGGTAGAGGATTTTCTGTGGTCGCAGAAGAAATCCGCAAGCTTGCCGATCAGTGTCTTGCTTCTTCTTCCCAGATTTCTTCCATTGTAGATGAAATCGTTTCCAAGACGGGAGAAGTGGTAAATATCGCAAGACAGGCGGAAGATGCAGTTTCTTCCCAGTCTTCCGTTGTAGAGGATACCACAAATTCCTTTAAACAGATTGACCAGCTTGTAGCGCAGCTGATTCAGGCACTGCAGACGATTTCGAATAATGTGCAGGAAATGAATGGTGCACGAAACGAGACACTCAGTGCAATCGAGAGTATTTCCGATGCGTCCACCCAGACGGCAGAATGTTCTTCATCGGTACATTCGGCAGCAGGTACGCAGTTGGATGCAATCAAGAATCTGGATGAAGCATCCCAGAGTCTTACGACCAAGGCCCAGAGCCTGCTGGATGCACTGTCAACGTTCCAGGTTTAAGCAAAAAGTGAAAAAGCCTGAAGATGAAATGCTTCAGGCTTTTTTTATGGAGGAAGAAAATGCGGACAATTATCGTAGTCATTTATGTTTTTTTATTTTTGATTCTTGGACTGCCGGTTCTCGGAATCGAATGGATTATCGCAAAATTTGATAAACATGCAGCCGATATCAGCCAGCTTCGGATTGTGCAGTGGGGACTGCGCTGTGTATCTTTTTTGGCGGGGGTTCATCTGACTGTTGAGGGAAAAGAACATGTACCAACGGATCAGGCTGTACTTTATATTGGAAATCACCGCAGCATTTTTGATATTGTCATTACTTATGCACAGTGTCCGAATCTGACCGGGTATATTTCTAAAGATGGTGTCAATAAGGTTCCGCTGCTGGGAATATGGATGCGCCGTCTGTATTGTCTGTTTCTTGACCGCAAGGATTTAAAGCAGGGACTTAAGACCATTCTGACCGCTATCGATCAGGTGAAGTCCGGCATTTCTATCTGTATTTTCCCGGAGGGAACGAGAAATCGTGATCGGGAGGATGCAACGATGCTTTTGCCGTTTAAAGATGGTTCTTTTAAAATAGCACAGAAGACGGGATGTCCGATCATTCCGATGGCACTTACCGGGACGGCGGATATTTTTGAAAATCATTTTCCGTGGCTGCACCGTGCAGAGGTAAAACTGACCTATGGGGAGCCGATTATTTTTGCCGAACTTTCCAAGGAAGATCAGAAACATATCGGCGCATACTGCCAGAATGTGATTCATGAAATGCTGCAGGAACACAAAAATACAAAAGAATAGATCGCACGACCGCTGCATAGGATAGCATAAGAACGAAAATAGAGTGGTCAACCATGAAAGATAAAAAAAGAAAGTATATCCTGATGATCATTTTGCTGGGGGTGCTTATGCTGCTGAGCGGGTGTGTGCGAAAAGAATGTGAGGAGAAGGTAAAGGATCTGGAGTTTACCGTGACAAAGGAGGAAGAACTTCCGGAAGCCTTAAGACAACAGATTGAAGAAAAAAAGGAGGGGGATTTCCGTTTTACATACAGCGATAATGAATATTTATACGTTGCCAGAGGTTATGGAATACAGGAGACCGGAGGATACAGCATCTCCGTGGAAGACTGTTATCTGAGTGATACCGCCATCTGTGTAAAGACGAGACTGCAGGGTCCCCAAAACGGAGAAGAGGTGACAAAAGCACCTAGTTATCCGTTTATTGTACTGAAGCTGGAACTGCGGGAGGAAGAGGTACTGTTTCAATAGGGTACTTAAGAACTATTGTAAAAAGTTTAACACTCTGCTATACTAAAGCTACTAGATATAGTATTTTCTAGAATATTCAACTCAAATGGAGGAGGCAACAATGGAACAGGCACAGATTAGCAAGGTTCGGGCATCCGTTCATCGGCAGCGCGGTAACAGAGTGAAAATTCAGTTAGACCGTGGACGTAACAAGGTAGATATTCAGGAAGGCGTTATCCAGGGCGCATATCCAAGCGTTTTTACAATACTTGTAGATGACGAGCGTGAGGAAAATCCTCCACAGTTATTGTCATTCAGTTACACTGATATTATTACAAAGGACATTCGAATGAAACTTTGTTAGGAATGAATAAAATTCCCTTTCTTTGAATAAGTATTAGTATACTTACTTCAAAGAGAGGGGATTTTTTTGTTTTGGAATTGAAGAGACAGCTGTTCAGACAGAATTTACTAAGGAGCAGGGCGTTTACCCAGATTACGCTGGATGATGACTGTATTGTAAAAGACAACAAACCGGATCTGTTGAACATTATACATACCAGGGGTTCTGTTATTTTTGAGGATGTCAAGGTGAGCAGCCAGACGGTGTGGGTTACCGGACAGTTGCGTTTTGTCGTGTTATACCGCAGTGAAGATAACCGGCTGGAATCTTTTACGGACAGTATAAATTTCGGAGAAAAAATTTTTATGGATGAGGTGGAAGAACGCGATACCGTCAATCTGAGCGGAGATCTGGAGGATCTGAATATCAGTGCCATCAATTCCAGAAAGCTCGCCGTGCGTGCTCTGCTTGGCATTCATGCCGTGTGTGAGGCGCCGGTGGAAGAAGAAATTGTAAGTGGTGTTGAAAATGATCCGGATATTCAGCAGAAAAGCCGGACGATGCAGCTTTTGGCACTGACATCCGCGAAAAAGGATATCCTGCGTGTGCACAGTGATATTGCACTGCCACAGTCCAGTCCGAATATCGGACATCTGCTTTATGATTATGTTGAAGTGCGTAACCGACAGGTGATCTGCACCGGGGAGCAGATGCAGATTCAGGGAGAAGCGTATGTGAATGTATTGTACAGCAGTCCGGAAGGAAAAATGGAGTGGTATGAAACGATGGTTCCGTTTTCCGAATCAATAGAAGGGGGAATGACCGGAACACAGCCGATCTGCTGGGTACATTGCCAGACGAAAGAATATGAGGTGGAACCGGCAGAAGATTATGATGGCGAAATGAGGGCGCTGAGCCTGAATCTTTCCATGGATGTGGAAATGAAGCTGTGGGAAGAAAGGAATGTGGAACTTCTGGCAGATGTCTATTCGCTGGAAACAAATCTTGTGCCACAGAAAGAAATGGTCTGTGCAAAAAAACTGCTGATTAAAAATGAAGCAAAACTGCGGATCTCTGAACAGATGAAGCTGGCAGAAGAACAGGAACGGATCTTACAGCTGTGTTCTTTTGAGGGGCATGCAGAGATGGATCATGTGGAACCGGTGGAAAACGGGTTACAGGTAGAAGGAATCCTGACGGTTGATATTTTGTATGCAACGACGGATGACAGTTTTCCGATTGCACATACGCAGGAACAGATTCCGTTTACACAGATTGTTGATGTTCCCGGCATGAAAGGGCACACGGAAGATATTTCTTATGAAATCGAGCCGGCGATTGATCAGCTTGCGGTGAATCTGCTGGATAACGAACGATTTGAGGTCAAGGCGGTTATTTCCCTGCAGACAATTGTACAGCAGGAAGTGTGCATGGAAAAAATTGTGGATATCCATAAGGAACCGCTAGACGCGGTGGAACTGATGAAGCAGCCGGGAATTGTTGGCTATATTGTTAAAAAAGAAGAACAATTATGGGACATTGCAAGACATTTTCATACTACCGAGGCAGAAATTATGGAGACAAACGGACTCAAATCGGCAGATGTGCAGCAGGGCGATAAGTTACTCATTGTAAAGAAAGTGAGTGAATGTTAGAATTGATGATAGAAAGCGTCAAAAGGAGAAAGTTATGGAAAACGAAAGAAAAAAGAAATTTCAGGACTATGCACCACCGGAGCAGAAACCATCGGGGGGATACAACTTAAACGGGGTGTATTATTCGCGTGACGGACAGCGGCTGGATGATCAGCCCAAGAAGAGCTGGAGCCAGCGGGAATACGAGCGCGCGGAGCGCGAAAAAATACACTGCCGGGCGAAACGGGAGCAGAGGGAAAGTGAGGTTGATGCGCAGGGAAATCCGGTCAAGGACAATTCGGGAGTCAAAAAGGCCATCGCAATTGTTGTGATTGTTCTGGGTGTGGTTGCAATCTTCGGAATCGTGGGAATGTATTTAAAGTCCGACAACGGGGCTGTGGGTCTGATTCGTGAGGCAATTCAGACGATTCGGGACGATGACAGTTCCCATACCTCTGAAAATTCCCACAAAGATGCTGAGGCAGATTCAAAAAGTAAGACGCCGGATGGAAAATTTAAGAATCTGAATGGGGAGAATGTGTCTTATGTGCATGGATTTCATACATTCGCCCTTTCCGGAAACGAGTTTTCGATTCCGTGTAAATTTTCGGAGTTTGAAAAAGCCGGATTTACCATCAGTAACGATGAAGAGAAAAAGATTAAGCCGGGAGAATCCAATGGTTATGCATACTATGAGGAGGATGGAACTTACCGCGGGACGATTTTTATTTTTAATACATCGGATAAGGATATTGTGCCGGAAAAGGGAATCGTTGGAGGACTTACATTAAATCCGGGTTCACCGGTGGGAAAAAATGATCTGAAACTGGTAGGGGATCTGGGGTTTGAGAGTCAGCCGGATGATTTTGGACAGGTATTGGGATATCAACTGACAAATTATGTGAGCATGAGCAATTATACGTCCTATGAGTGGTATTTTGAAGACGAGGGATATTATACCAGCCTGCAGGCACAATATGGGGAAGATGGAAAACTGAGTACGGTCTGGTTAATGAATAATGCCGATTTGCGGAAATAATGGCTGTTTTTGAAAAAAATTATGAATTTTTCCTTAATTAGTAAGAAAAACCAGTAGAAAAAATATGTATTTTGTGCCACAATAAAGGAAGGTATGGGAGTGCTCCCATGGAAGATAAGTCTGGAGGCATAATATGCATAAGAAAATACATGTAAAAACGAAGAATAAGATTTGTGCGGCAGTATTGGTGTTTGTTCTGGCAGGGTCACTTACCGCAGGTGCGTGTGCGGTGCCGAATGTGTATGCAAAGACCGAGGCCGAAAAGAAACGTGATGCGTACAAGAAAAAGCTGAGAGAAAAAAATAGCGACATTGCAAATATCAAAGACAGTCAGTCGGATGTAAAAGACAGCATCTCTGTTGCCGCAGCCAAGATGAAAACACTTCTTTCCAAGCAGGAACAGCTGAAGTCGGATATTAAGGACAAGCAGAATGAAGTGGAGCAGGCAAACAAAAAGCTGGAAGAAGCAAAGGAAGAAGAGCAGAAGCAGTATGATGCCATGAAGCTTAGGATTCAGTATCTGTATGAGAACAGTACCGATAATTCCATCTGGTCGGCCATTCTGGAGTCCAATGGGCTCTCCGATATGTTAAACCGTATTGAATATGCGACCGATCTGTACAAATCTGACAGGGAACTTATGACTTCTTATCAGAATGCGGTAAAGAAGGTTGAGGACTGGACTATGCAGCTGGCAGATGAGATGGACAGTCTGCTTGCTTTGCAGGACAAGTATCAGACCCAGCAGGGGGAACTGAAAACCCTCATGGCGAAGCTTGAAAAACAAAAAGATGCCTATGCGCAGCAGCTGGCAGAAGCACAGAAGCAGGCGCAGGACTATAAAAAGACAATTTCCAAACAGGAGGCAATTATCCGTGCACAGGAGGCTGCGGCAGCGCGTGCCAATGCCAACACCTATGACGGTGGAGGTACCGGTGCCAGTGGTGGAATTGCAAGCGATTCCTATCTGAAAGATCCGGATTGCAATCCTTCACAGACAACAAATGTGGGCGGTGCGGATATTGTGGCTTATGCGCAGCAGTTTGTCGGAAACCCATATGTATGGGGAGGAAACAGTCTGACCAATGGGGTTGACTGTTCCGGATTTGTACATCAGGTCTATGCACATTTTGGAATCAGTACCCCACGGTATTCCCAGGCATTTAAGAGTGTGGGACAGCCGGTGTCTTATCAGAATATCCAGGCGGGAGATGTCGTGGTATATCCGGGACATGTGGCAATTTACATTGGAAACGGAAATATCGTGGAGGCGCAGTCAACAAGAGCCGGAATTACAAACAGCCGTCCGGTGAACTGTCACACGATCACCGCAATACGCAGACTGGTATAGGAGTTTTTGATGAGACCAAAACATCTGGTATCCATTGTTCTGATTGCAGTTGTGCTTGTGATGCTCATGAGAAATAATAATAGCATGACGAATGCAAGGCCGCTTGTGTACCGGGAGTCTCTGGATGAAGTGGCAGCGCAGATCAATGGTGAAAAACTGACCCTCAGAGACATGGCATTTTATGTCGGATATGAGGAATATCAGATTCAGCAGGAGGCACTGGTATACGATCCGGATGATCCGAACCGTTACTGGAGTATGCGCGTAGAAGGGGGATTTATGAATGCCGTTGCACGCAAAAATGCGATGCAGATGGCGCTTCATGATGAACTTTTTTATCAGATGGCCATGGAGGAAGGCATCACACTGGATGACGATGACCAAAAGCATATGGACAATAAACTGGAGGATTTCTGGGAGGACCTAACGGAGCGTCAGGGGGAAACGGCACTGGGGATTTCCAGGAAAGATGCCAAAAAGACGATCCAAAGGATTGCATACGCCCAGAAATATCAGGAGGTGTATGCACAGCTGCATAACCGTACCTATGACGATTATGCGTATATGGAGGATTCCTATCAGAAGCTTTTGAAAAAGCAAAAATACAAAGTGAATGCTAAAGTATGGAATCGTGTGAGCTTTGGAAATGTCACATACAATAATAAAAAGAAAGAAGATTAAAAAATGTCAGTAAAATTAGGAAGAAATGATCCATGTTGGTGCGGAAGCGGCAAGAAATATAAGGCGTGTCATGCGGCTTTCGATGATAAACTTGCACGTCTGGCACAGGAGGGTCACGTTGTTCCGACACATGACCTGATCAAGACGCCGGATCAGATTGCAGGGATAAAGGAGAGTGCCAAAATCAATGTAGCAGTACTTGATTACATAGAAAAGAATATTCACGCAGGAATGAATACAGCGGAAATTGATAAGATTGTCTATGATATGACCACTTCCATGGGAGGTATTCCGGCACCGCTCAACTACGAAGGATATCCATACAGTGTATGTACTTCAGTGAATGAGCAGGTATGTCACGGATTTCCTTCCGAGAAGGTGATCTTAAAAGAGGGGGATATTATCAATGTAGACTGTTCTACCATTCTGAACGGATATTTTTCCGATTCTTCTCGGATGTTCTGCATTGGGGAAGTAAGCCCGGAGAAAAAGAAACTGGTTCAGGTAACGAAAGAATGTGTAGAACTTGGACTTAAGGAAGTAAAGCCCTGGGGTTTTTTGGGTGATATGGGTCAGGCAGTTCACGATCATGCTTATGCTAACGGGTATACCGTTGTACGTGAAATTGGCGGCCACGGTGTTGGTCTGGAATTTCATGAGGAGCCGTGGGTTGGTTATAATTCCAAACGAGGAACCCAGATGGTACTTGCGCCGGGTATGATCTTTACCATCGAGCCGATGGTTAACATGGGCGGTGTGGAGATTTTCATTGACGAAGAGAACGACTGGGAAGTATACACCGAGGATGGAATGCCATCTGCACAGTGGGAGATCATGGTTCTTGTCACTGAGGATGGCCATGAAGTACTTAGCTGGTAAAGGTTCACGTATGCCATACATCTTTGATGTATGCGTGTAATATGGGGGAGTACAGATGAAAAAGGATTGTCTGACAACATTTTCAAAGGTTGACTTTAATACCTTTGAGCCGGAAGAGGATAAAATACGAATTGAGGATATTGCACATGCCCTGTCGATGATGACGCGGGCAAACGGGCATTTTCCGCAGTTTTTTTCTGTAGGTCAGCACTGCATCCAGTGCTGCCATGAGGCAACTGCGAGAAACTATCTGCCACAGACGGCACTTGCCTGTCTGCTTCACGATGGAAGTGAAGCCTATCTGGCGGACATTACCCGTCCGGTCAAGAAAAACATGACGATGTATCTGCAGATCGAAGAACAGCTGCAGCATATGATCTACACCAAATTTCTGGGATATGTGCCGGAGGGGGAAGAGGCAGAACTGATTACAAACATTGATGACAGCTGCCTGTATTATGAGTTCCTTCATTTTATGGATGAAAAAATGTATTCGGTGGAGCCGGTTATGGTGAGCACACCGAGCTATGAATTTCAGCCGATGGCTGATGTGGAGAAAGAGTTTCTTTCATTGTTTGAGGAACTGAAAGAGAAAATCAGGGAAGAGGAATCCAAGAAATGAATAAAAAGGAAGTCCTGGAGTTAAAGAGAAGATTCAAGAAAGAGGCGGCAACGTTTACGCGCGTGTGTGGCTGTTACGTTGACGGAAATCACAATAAAGTCTGTAAGTTTGGAAATACATTTCTGAATCTGGAAGAAGATGAATTTTACAAATATCTGGAAATTGCAAATAAGGCATTGTCCGGAACCATCGGAAATAACCTTCTGGAATTGAAGTTTCCGATTGAGGAAGAGGAAGTGGGCGGTCGTCAGCATATTCTGATGGCACTGCGCGCATCGAAGCTGGAAGATGAAAATCTGCTGGATACCTTTTATGATCTGGTAATCGACACGTATGATCATGCCGGAAATTATCTGATCGTGCTGTTTCACGATGCATACGATGTGATGAGCCGGACGAGTGACAATAACAATCTCGATGAGTCCGAGGAAGTGTACGAATATCTGATCTGTGCGATCTGTCCGGTCGATCTGTCAAAGCCGGGGCTTGGCTTTCTCGAGGAGGAGCACCGGATCGGGCCGCGCGTGCGCGACTGGGTGGTAGGAGCTGTGGACACTGCATTTTTATTCCCGGCATTCAATGACCGCAGTACGGATATCCATTCGACATTGTTTTACACGAAAAATACCAAGGAGCCACATTCTGAATTTATGGCAAACGGATTGGGTTGCGGCATTGAGCGCACTGCAACCGAGCAGAAGATGGCATTCCATTCTATCGTCCGCAACGTGCTTGGCGCAGAGGATGAGCACACGGATGATGTGCTTTTGGATCTGCAGCAGAATTTAAGTGATATGATCGATGAATATGCCGAGACACACGACGATGACGAAGATGTTTTCCTGCTCGATAAGGAAGTGGTCACAAAGCTTCTTGCAGACAGTGATATCAGCGAGGAAAAGGCTGCAAAGATCGAAAAGTCTGTGGATGAGGCATTTGGCGAGAAACCGCCTGCAGCAGAGAATGTGATCGACTCCAAGGCGCTTGTGCAGAATGAACTGCGTGTGGAAAAAATGGCACTCGAGGATCAGGTCGGCACACTGACCGTGCAGCTTAATGAAAAGGATGAGGCACTTGCGGAGCGCACGTCCCAGCTGATTGAAAAGCAGGAAGAAATCGACAATTATATCGCTGAGACAAAGACGTATGATGTGGTACTGCGCGTGAAGCCGGAGAAGGCATCGCAGATCAAGTCACAGGTGATCAACGGGCAGAAATGTCTGGTGATCCCGATGGGCGAGGATGAGCATGCCACGATCAATGGAGTGAATACGACGGTATAGTTGAAAAGAAAAATTTGCAAAAAAGGGTTGTTAAAATTTCTGGAGTTGCTTATAATAAAGTAAAGAAAGAAGTTAATTCTTAAAAGCTGGTGAGTCCCCACCAAAAAGAGGGAACCAAAAAAAGCGGTGAGTCTCCACCAAAAAGAGAGAACTGAAAAAAGCTGGTGAGTCCCCACCAAAAAGAGGGAACCGAAAACGGGAGGGCGAGAAATCGTCCTCCTTTTTTTACCAAAGGAGAAATATGAAATTTTATAATATAGCTGATGAATACATAAATTTTTTGCGCACATTTGATTCGAAAGTGTCCGAAAATAAACAGGAGAGTCGTCCTTATATTGGAGTAGTTATTGAAATTGAGGAAATGAAATATTATGCTCCATTCACGTCCCCCAAAGCGAAACACCGCAAAATGAAGAATGGGAAAGATTTTAGAAAGATTCAGGGAGGGGAGTATGGGGCGATTAATTTCAATAACATGATTCCGGTTCCTGACTGCGCATTAAAGCTGATTGATATTGATAATGAGTCAGATCAGAAGTATAGACGTCTGTTACAAAATCAATATCGCGCTATAAGGGCTGACAGTGAGGAGATTATAAAGACGGCAGCAAGATTAAGAAAACTTGTTATGACCGGAGATGAGAACTTGACAACGTTTGATAAGCGGATAAAAGAACGTTGCTGTAATTTGAAAATTATAGAACAGGTGTATACACAATTTAATATGAAGCAAACCAATAGGTAAATACATAAGCCGTATGATTATCCTTTATGTTGACTGTGAATATTATCTGCTGGAAAAAGTTTAAATAAAGTAGGCATTTGGAATGAAATCTCCCCCTTTCTGTGCTATCATAAATCTATTGGATTATGATACATGGAAAGGGGCTTTTTTTATGGGTAGAAAAAATCCCGCAAAAAATATAAATATCGGTCTGCTGGCGCATGTCGATGCCGGAAAGACCACACTGTCGGAGGCACTGTTATATGCCACCGGGCAGATCCGTGCGCTGGGGCGTGTGGATCATCAGGATGCATTTCTGGATACGGATGCGCAGGAGCGGGCGCGTGGAATAACAATTTTTTCCAAGCAGGCGCGGCTTCGGCTGCAAATGACGAATGAAAGTTCGCATAGTGAACAGACAATAGGTCTGACAATTCTGGATACGCCGGGGCATGTGGATTTTTCCGCGGAGATGGAGCGCACGTTACAGGTGCTCGACTATGCAATCCTTGTTATCAGCGGAACCGATGGCGTGCAGGGACACACGCGGACACTCTGGCGGCTCCTGCGGCACTATAACATTCCGACCTTTTTGTTTGTCAACAAGATGGATCTGCCGGGGGCGGACAAGGAAGTCGTGCAGCAGCAGTTAAAAACCGAACTGTCCGATGGATGTGTGGATTTTACACAGGACAGCGGAGAAGCATTTTTCGAGGAAGCTGCGATGGGAAGCGAAGCACTTCTGGATGAGTATATGGATCAGGGCAGCATTGCAGAGGAGCATCTGGCGCATGCGGTGGCAAAGCGCGAACTGTTTCCGTGCTACTATGGCTCCGCACTCAAAGTGGAGGGTGTGAAAGAACTGCTTGCAGGCTTTGCAAAATATCACAGGACACCGGAGTATGAAGACGAATTTTCTGCCCGTGTATACAAGATCGGCAGAGATGCAAAAGGAGCGCGGCTGACCTATCTGAAAGTGACCGGAGGCACGCTGCATGTCAAAGACCGGATTTCCTATGATGGTCTGGAGGAAAAAGTTGACCAGATCCGTCTGTATTCCGGAGAAAAATTTGAGACTGCGGAGGCGGTGGAGGCCGGGGAAGTCTGTGCTGTGACCGGACTTACCACAACCGTACCGGGGCAGGGACTCGGCGCGCAGCAGGAGAACAGTGTGCCGGTACTCGAGCCGGTGCTTAACTACCGGATTTATCTGCCGGACGAAGTGAATGCCGTGGAGATGATGGAAAAATTAAAGCAGCTTGAGGAGGAAGATCCACAGCTTCATATCCTCTGGAATGAGCAACTGCAGGAAATCCATGCGCAGATGATGGGACAGGTGCAGATCGAAGTTCTGACGCAGTTGATCAAAGAGCGCTTTGGTGTTGTGGTTGTCTTTGGACAGGGCAACATTGTATATAAGGAGACGATCGCAAAGCCGGTGGAGGGTGTGGGACATTTTGAGCCACTGCGCCACTATGCGGAAGTGCATCTGCTGCTGGAGCCGGGCGAACCGGGCAGCGGAATCGAGGTGGCGAGCGCGTGCAGTGAGGATGTACTCGACCTCAACTGGCAGCGGCTGATCGCAACACATATTATGGAGCGGGAGCATCCGGGCGTACTGACCGGATCAGCACTCACCGATGTAAAAATCACGATTTTAAGCGGACGCGCCCATATCAAACACACCGAGGGCGGTGATTTCCGGCAGGCAACTTACCGCGCGATCCGGCAGGGGGTAAAGAGCACGGAAAGCGTACTGCTGGAACCGGTATACGCATTTACGCTTGAAGTGCCGCAGGAGATGGTCGGTCGTGCCATGACCGATTTAAAGCAGCGTGCAGGCAAGTTTGATTCGCCGGAATTTGGCACCGGAAACGGCATGGACTACGCCGTGCTGCAGGGCACGGTTCCGGTCGCAACAATGCAGGACTACAGCAGTGAGGTGCATGCGTATACCCGCGGACTCGGGCATCTTACACTGGAACTTTCCGGTTATGATGTCTGTCACAACAGTGAGGAAGTGATCGCGGGAATTGGGTATGACAGTGAAGCGGATACGGCAAATCCGACCGGATCGGTATTCTGTGCGCATGGTGCCGGATTTATCGTGCCGTGGGATCAGGTGGATAATTATATGCATCTGCCGCGGCAGTTTGTGCCGGAGGAGGAAACCCAGACACCTGCGGACGGGCGCAGTTATGAGACCAACGGGCAGAGTTTTGGCCCGGTGCACCGGCAGCAGTCTTCCGGCAAGACCGGCTGGGAGTTAGATCAGGAGCTGCAGCAGATTTATGCCCGCGAGTTTGGCATGAGCCGCGAAGATATGGAAGATCAGGAACGGCGCAAGTGGCTGAAAAAGAAATCCGATGCGCCGAAGCCGAATGTGGTAAAATATGATAAAAAAGGCAATCCGATCTATCCGGCGAAGGGACCGCAGGAAGAATATCTGATTGTGGACGGTTACAATATTATTTTTGCATGGAAAGACTTAAACGAACTTTCCCGTGTCAATATTGATTCCGCAAGGGACAAGCTTTTGGATATTTTAAGCAATTATCAGGGATACAAGAGCTGTCCGGTGCTGGTGGTGTTTGATGCCTATAAGCGCAAGGAACATCCGGGTGCCAAAAGCAAATATCACAATCTGGATGTGGTCTACACGAAAACCGATGAGACCGCGGATGCATTTATCGAGCGCACCGTGCATGAGATCGGGCACAAGTACCGTGTCACGGTTGCGACAAATGACGGGCTGGAGCAGCTTACGGTCATGAGTCAGGGCGCGCTGCGCATGTCGGCGGACAATCTCCGGGAGGAGATCGAGCGGCTGAGCCGGCTGGAGTATGAAAATTATCTGGCAAGTCAGAAGCGATAACTTGAAAAACAGGAGATATAAAAGGTTGAAAAGCCTTGAATTTTAATAAAGACACCTGATTATATGAGGAGGAAAATAAAATGTTCGTAGCAGAAGATATGTATCAATTAGGAAGCCAGCGTTCGGCAATCCGTGAATTATTTGAGTATGGCAAGCAGCGCGCAGCAGTTGTGGGAGCGGAAAATGTCTATGATTTTTCCCTCGGAAACCCAACCGTACCGGCACCGGACTGCGTCAATGAGACCATCCGTGACCTGACACAGAAACTGGATTCCATTTCTTTGCACGGATATACTTCTGCACAGGGAGATATCGAGACGAGACAGGCAATCGCAGATTACCTGAACAAGACGTATGAGACTGCGTTTTCGGCAGACAATTTTTACCTGACCATGGGAGCTGCCGCATCTTTGTCGGTATGTTTCCGTGCACTTACCACTTCACCGGAAGATGAGTTCATCACGATTGCACCGTTTTTCCCGGAGTACCGTGTGTTTGTGGAAGCCAACGGAGCGAAACTTGTTGTGGTACCGCCTCACACCAGCGATTTCCAGATCGATTTTGAAGCCCTGGAAAAAGCGATCAGCGCACACACTAAAGGCGTGATCATCAACTCCCCGAACAACCCGTCCGGAGCTGTCTATTCGAAAGAGACAATCCGGAAACTTGCCGCACTTCTGACAAAGAAATCCGAAGAAAACGGCACACCGATCTTTATTCTTGCGGACGAACCGTACCGCGAGATCGCATACGATGGCGTGGAAGTACCGTATGTGACAAAATATTATGCAAACACTCTGGTATGCTATTCCTACAGCAAATCTCTGTCACTGCCGGGCGAGCGTATCGGCTACGTGATCGTTCCAGATGAAGTGACCGAGAGTAAGACGGTCTATGCGGCAATTGCAGGAGCCGGGCGTGCGCTGGGTTATGTCTGTGCACCGAGCATGTTCCAGAAAGTGATTGCATCCTGTGTCGGCAACACCGGGGATATCGAATTATATAGGAAAAACCGCGATCTGCTCTACGATGGCCTGACAAAGATCGGCTATGAATGTTTTAAGCCACAGGGCGCTTTTTACATGTTTGTGAAAGCATTGGAGCCGGATGCAGATGCATTCTGCGAGCGTGCCAAGGATCAGGATCTTCTGATTGTATCCGCGACCGGATTCGGCTGTCCGGGGTATGCGCGTGTGTCCTACTGTGTCGATTACGATATGATTGAGCGGTCGTTTTCTGCATTTGAAAAATTGTATCAGAGTTATCGTTAGGGGAAATTATGTCAGACAGTAAACGAAGAGAACACATCTGTTTCACCGGATATGTGCAGGGGGTAGGGTTTCGCTACCGTCTGTCGCATCTGGCCCAGTACTATGGTGTGACCGGATGGGTAAGAAATGAATATGATGGATCGGTCAGTGCCGAACTACAGGGGCTTGTCGGAGAGATTGATCAGATTATCCAGCAGTTGAAACAGGACAGATATATTGATATTACCGGGATGGATCGGCAAAACATACCACCGGATGAACAGGAAAATGGCTTTCATATCCGGTATTAGCGGAGTGAAAAGGGATGGAGAAATGAAAAAGAATATGATGGTATTTTGGATATGTTTACTGCTTGGAATCCTGAGTGTGATTTATGCGGTAATGGTTCATGCGACCGGTTCCGGCACAGCTTTTTTCCTTATATGGATTGGTATCGGGATCGTGGTGTTTCTGTTTGGAATTTCCGTGTACATGGAAGTGTGGAAAAAGGTGCCGCATCCGATAAAAATCTTTGCAGGAATGATTGTCTGTATCGGACTGCTTGTGTTTTGTATCGTAGAGGGCTGTGTGATCAGCCAGATGCACGCGGATGGACGAGGGGGGCTCGACTATATTATCGTACTTGGCGCACAGGTGAGAAAGGATGGTCCGAGTCCGATTCTTAAATATCGTCTGGATAAGGCTGTGGAATATCTGAATGAAAACCCAGACACGGTCTGTATTGTTTCCGGAGGACAGGGAAGCAATGAGCCGTGGTCTGAAGCAGAGGGAATGGCACGGTATCTGCAGGAAAAAGGCATTGATACTGCGCGGATTTTGACAGAGGATCAATCGCAGACAACCGGGCAGAATATCACGAACAGTAAAATGCTGATGAAAGAAGGCGCATCCGTTGGCATTGTGACCAACAATTTTCATGTATTCCGTGCCTTACAGATTGCCAAAAAGTACGGACTTTCCGATGTCTGTGGAATTGCGGCGGATTCCACACCAAAATATCTGCCGAACAATATGCTGCGGGAATTTTTTGCGGAGATGAAGTGGCTGTTATAGAGAAAAAGGGGAACACCCTGCACAAAGCAGAGGTGTTCCCCTTTTTTTCATAACTATGAACCGCACCTCAATAGTATTTTGAGATTCCCGCGTGAGGGGGAAAGTCAATTACAAACAGAATAAATTACAGCAGTGAAAGTGACGATACAAATGCAGGAGGAGCAGAAATGTTCTTCCTGTTTTTTCATGCAGCTTCAGCAGCCGGCGGGGAAAGGAGACAGTATGGCAAAGTTTTTAAATTATGAGGGCCGGCTGGACATAGAAAGCGGACTGAAGGAGCACATGACTTTTACAGAACTCGGAGAAAAACTTGGAAGAGACAGGACTACCATTACAAAGGAAATCCGCAACTATTCCATCGAACAGGACACCGGTTATGGAAGTTACCCGCACAATACCTGCAAGTACAGAAAAGCATGCAGGAGGAAAAAAGTATGTGGTACAAATGACTGCAGGCATCCGCTGGTAGCCGTCTGCAAACAGTGTGAACTCATATGCAACCGCTACTGTGAACACTTTGAAGAGGAAGTATGTACCCACCGTTTTAAACCACCATATGTATGCAACGGATGCAGTGAAGTGAAAAAGTGTACGCTGACCAAAACTGTGTACGATGCATTGGAAGCCCAGAGACAGGCAACGGAAAAGATATCGGAATCCCGAAGCGGGATTCTTGCAACAGAAGGAGAACTTGTCAGACTTAATGCAATCCTGGTGCCGCTGGTGAAGCAGGGGCAGTCCATCCATCAGATCTACCTGACACATAAGGATGAGCTGATGTGCAGTGAAAAGACGCTCTATAACTACGTGGATGGGGGTCTGTTTGATATCAGGAACATAGACCTGCCAAGAAAAGTAAAGTACCGCCCAAGATATAAAAAACCAGAACTGAAAGTAGACCGTGGATGCCGTGTGGGAAGGAATTATCATGATTACGAGGTATATATGGAACAGCATCCAGACACAGCAGTGGTGCAGATGGATTCTGTGATCGGCAGCAAGGGAGGGAAAGTCCTGCTGACGATATATTTTGTAAATGTGTCACTGATGCTGGGCTTTTTGAGGGAAGCGAACACCTCAAAGTCAGTGATAGATATTTATGATGAACTGTACCAGCGGCTGGGAGGACAGGACTTCAGGAAGCTGTTTCCGGTCATTCTGACGGATAATGGAAGTGAGTTTTCCAATCCGAAGTGCATAGAGAATGGACCGGATGGAAAAGGATTTCGAAGGACAAGGATCTATTACTGCAATCCGAGTGCACCGTACCAGAAAGCAGAGATTGAAGTGGGACATGAGTTTATACGCAGGATTGTGCCGAAAGGAAGAAGCTTTGATGAACTGACGCAGGCAGACATAGAGCTGATGATGAACCATATCAATTCCTACAGGAGAAAGAAACTGAACGGAAAAAGTCCGTATGAAGCATTCTGCTTCTACTATGGAGAAGACCTGGCGGAGAGGCTAGGATGCCGCGAGGTTGCAGCCAAAGACATCAACCTCACCGCAAGACTTCTCAAAAAGTAACCTGAAGACAGAATAAAGCACAGACCGCCGGCTGAAATAAGAACAGCAAAAGACGTGAATTTTGGCTTACAAAATTTGTAAGCCAAAACTGACGTCCGGTTTTTGTGCAAAAAAATACTCTGCCATAAGGTGATTATATCATAAAAGCAAGGAAAAAAACGGGAAAGTCATTACAAAAGTGGAAAGTCGGGTACAAAATTTGAAGGTCGCTTTCAAAATGTGAAACTCGTTTACAAAACGGGAATCTCGGATGACTATTGAGCACTATGAACCGCAAATGACGGCATTTTATAATCGTTCATGTCGAAATAACTGTAATTCGCGCAATTAACAGCAGATCTTTTTTAAAATGTGGTACTATATTCCCGAAGCGAATGCACATCAGACCAGATGTGCCAGAAGTCTGAAAAATGGACACAACGGAGGAAATGCTTATGAAAAAAATGACAGCTTTTGTGATGGCACTGGCATTGGCCTGTACCAATGTTCCGGCTAATCTGCATGTACAGACAGGAACAGAGACCGTATACGCGGCACAGGAGACCGCGATCAATTCCGAGCAGGATCTGATCGCCATGCAGAATAACCCGAAGGGAAATTATTATCTGGCGAAGGATATCACAATTAAGGGGAATCTGAATCTGTTTCCGAATTATTATGATTATGATATGAAGGTGCAGCACGAGGAGTGCTTTACGGGTTCCCTGGATGGAAAAGGACATACGATTAAGAACTATACGGGAATGGGACTGTTCAACAATGCAAAAAATGCAACGTTTAAAAACATTGTTATGACAAATGTGACGATTCAGGGAAAAGAAATGGGAGCAGCCCTGGTATATCAGGCGGAAAAGTGCAGATTTTCCAATATCACAGTATCCGGAAAAGCGACAATCGGTGGTGCCGGAATTGTCTATAGCGCAAAATCCTGTGATTTTACCGATTGTACCAGTAAAGTCAATGCAGATATTAAAGTAACGGATGCGCTGCCTGGTTATTTTGCCGGAATCTCCTGGGGATATGAAAATTCCAATTTCAAGAATTGCCGGAATAAGGGCAATATCACATTGACAGGAGCATGGAATGAGGATACTTCGTTTTCGGTATATGGTATTGCCGGAAGTACGAAGAAAATAGAAAAGTGTGTCAATACCGGAAATCTTACAATTAAGAATACAGCAAAGGGAGATGCAGGATTCGGGCTTGAATTTGAGGCTTGCGGTGTTGCCGGAACGTGTTATGGACAGGCTAAGGGATGCGGCAATACCGGTAAAATTTCCGTGACAAATCAGGGAGGAAAGACCTCGCGCGCGGAAGTCAAAGTGTGTGGTGTAATCGGAGCGTCCACTGTAAACAATGCGGTTAAACAGTGCTATAACAAGGGTGCGGTTTCCTTTACCGGTGTCTGCTCCGGAAGAGACTATGAAGGAGACAATTATATTGCGGGTGTAGGATTTGGATCGTTAATGAGCGAATGCTACAATACCGGTAAGATTACTGTCAATACGAAGAACGGATTTACCAATGTTGGCGGTGTAAGTTACTACGGGACAAAGATTAAAAACTGTTATAATACAGGAACGGTCAGCCTTACCGGAAAAGGGTATGCAGGTGGTGTTGTCGGAGAATTCAGTGATGGAAGCTGCAATTACAACGTAGGAAAAGTTACGGCAAAAGGAAAATATGCCATGGCTGGTGAGATCGCCGGTTATGTATCAGGGGAAAATACCGTATCGGATAATTATTATACCGGTTCCGGAAAGAAGAGTGGACGCGAGTATACAAGCTGGGTACCATATCAGTCAAAGGCGAAGAAAGTTTCTTCGATCACATTCGGAAACTGCTCGAAGCTTTCTTCCAAATACTGGACATACTCAAACAAACATAAAAGGCTGATCTTAAAGAACAACAAAGAAGTATAGGAGAAATCTATATGAAAGCAAAGAAAAAAATAATCCTGCAAATAGGAAAAAATTTGTGCAGTCTGGCACTGGTACTTATTATGATGATCTGCATCATACCGCAGATGACCGTAAAAGCAGACAATGTGGGTACGACAGAGGAAAAACTCGAGGAAGACTGGGGGGCAATGAGTTCAGCAGCCGGCAAAATGAATATGACCAATACAACAACCAAAGCACAGGTCATGAAAGTAATTACTGCTGCAGCAAAAAACGGAACCAAAGCAGAATGGAAATCGTTCCGCAAAGTAGATGCAACTTATGAAAGCAAGGGAGGTGTTACCGCCTATCTGAATCTGTCACTGGATGGAAAGACAAGGGAACTTTATATCAATGAAGTGATTCCGACATTGGGAAACAACCGGCCGGAAAAAGGAATTGCCGTTTCTGAGGATGAATGGAACATTTTGCGGTTGACCAATATTGAGCGTGCAAAGGAAGGGAAAAAACTTCTTACCATGCCGGCAGCATTGCAAAAAGCAACCGCAGTCCGTGCAAAGGAAAATGTCAACAATACACAGCCAGCACATACCAGACCTAATGGAACCAGCTACAAGACTGCCGTTCCGTCTTCCTTTAAGACTACCGGACTCGGCGAGAATATGTACAAATGTACAAAAACGGTTACGGCACAGCTTGCGATGCGTGGATGGATGAACAGTGCCAGTCATAAGGCAAACATTTTACGGGAAAATTATCAGTATCTGGGCGTTGGAACTTATGAGACAGAGGCGGTGCAGATCTTTGCATCTTCCAATAAGAAGATCAAGTCCTACACAACAAGCACCGGAAAGACAACTTTTGCAGATGAGGAGGCAATGGCTGGCGAATATCTGATCTGTACGGATCAGGCAGGTGTGAAATCGTATCTGCCACTTGATACAACCTATATGAAAAAAGTAAAGGGCGGCTATACGATCAATCTGAATGCGACAAAGACCGTGAAGATCAAGATTAAAAATGCATCTTCCACATCCTCGTACACCGATGTGGATGCTGCCGATGCCAAGGCAGTTGCATGGGTGGTAAAAAACAAGATCATGGAGCCTACCAGCAAGAACGAATTTTATTCCAAGGCAATCTGCACCAAGGGTGATGTATTTAACGCTTTGTACAAGGCAAACGGATCTCCGACACCGAAAGCATTAAATCATTTCCCGGATGTCAAGAGCACGGACAGTTACTATAAAGCTGCATTGTGGGCAGTGGATAAGGGACTGATTGAGTATGGAATCTTTGAAGGAAAATATGCTTACCAGCGTGGCTATGCACTGTATTATGTATGGCAGAGCATCGGTGCACCGAAAGCATCCCAGAAATCAACATTTACGGACTACAAGGACTGGGTATTTTATGCGGATGCGGTAGCATGGGCCGAGTCCAAGGGCATCATCAAAGACAATGGTGATCATAAATTCAGACCGGACGATGCTGTTACGCGCGTGGAACTTGCAAAATTTATCTACTATGCATATAAATAATTTTAAAGTAAATGCACGAAAAAGGAGGACTGGTTATGGTCAAACAATTTAAGGAAACACAAATGGAAGGAAGAAGGTTACTGCATTTGGGGATAGCAGCATGTATGCTTATGCTGGTCATGGTAATCTGTCATGCAGAGCCTGTTTTTGCAAAGAACTTCGAAATGGATCTGGATGCAAATAAGGTAACTTACACACTTACAGAAGCAAAAAGTGGCAGTGTAATATTTGGTGAAGCAAATACTACCGGATACATTTATATCGGACAGAAACCGGATACATTTGTTGTAAAAAATGACACGGATAAAGTTATCCGGGTAGGTATGTATGTGACTACGGAAAGCCCGGTTACACTAACCTGGTTTGCTGATTTTGGACCGGCACTAATGAGTCAGACGATCAATCGGAGTGAATCAGCCGTTATTACAGGACAGACCGCAAAGCCTGGCGAAGAGGTATCCGTACAGTATGGCTATATAAAAGAAGAAAACAAGAATGTGAAAACGCTGCCACGCCTTAAGGTTAGAGCAAAAATCACCGTTACGGATGAACCGGTGTATAAAACAGTCGTAAAAAAAGAGCCGAAGATTGAAGTGACGAAGATGTCTGCGGATCAGGCTGGCATTCAGGTGGATGTCAATAATGGCGGTGCAGGAGTCCGTGGTGTTTCCAAAATTTATGTTTATAAAGGCTCAAAAAAGATCAAGACTTTTACAAGTGCTGCCACAAGTAAATACACATTTACTTATAAGGCAAAAGGAGCAGGTTCGGCAAAATATAAGGCGAAAGTCGAAATGATCGAAAACAAAAATGATGCAAAGACGAGTAAGGCAGTGTCTCCAAAGGCAAATACATATTCCTTGAAGGTCAGCACCAAGCTGAGCGACTATGAAGAAGATGAAATCAAGTTTGTAACCCAATCTCTTTCCTACAGTGGAAATACCATTATTGTAAAGGGATATACTGTAAATACGATGGGAGCAGATCTGGCTTATCCGTTTTATACCTATGCTTCCTGTCCGGGTAAACTGATTTATCAGTACAGATCCCCGGCAAATAAAGTAATTAAAAAAGGTATTCATAAATATACGTTTAAAGTTAAGAACGTGTCGGTTGTAGATTTACGACACTGCGGAATTAATGTTAAATAATTGCACATAAAAGAGGTAATGTTTATGAAAAAAAGGTTAATTTGCAAACCTAATGCAAAATAGGTTTGCATTTAGTATGACAGGCATAAAATAGGTTTTTTGGCTCTACTTTGTGCCTGTTTTATTATGAACAAAATTCAAAATTGCCGCTTAAATCAAGGGCAAAGCTCATGGCATCTAATGATGTTAGGACTTATTCTCAAAGTAAATGCAAAAAGGATTAAAAATTTGCATTTACCTTGAGAAGTCGAAATGCGACAAAAAACCAGTTCATACTATTATCAATAGAGTAAACGAATGGAGAAGTTGAAAAGGATTTTTCTTGCAAGAACACGCGTTCTGCCTTATAATGAATATGTATTAAGTTTGAGTCGAGGAAAAAGAGTCTGTAGATACCGATACGGTCTTGAAGTCTGAATGCCGGTGAATGTATATTGCAGATTTCACGGCATATGCTATAATATATGTGTAAAGTAAAAGTATTATAGTACAAGAAATGTAGTCTCGGCAGATGCTCGTGGCTGCATATACAACAAAGTCTGATAAAGACTAAATGAATAAGGGATATTCCCTGAAAACAATCAGGGATGCCCAAACTTTCCCTGTTTATATAGATAAAATTATAATTCTACTTAAGTAGGGAAAGAGAGGATATCTAAGATATGAGCAATTATGGAACACCTTATGATGACTCATTTCGCACATTACTGACGGACTGTAAACGATTGATTGTCCCATTGGTAAACGAAATGTTTGGAGAAAATTGGCAGGAAACAGAGAATGTGGAACTGTATCAGAATGAAGTGTTTATCACAACAGGAGCCGATGAAAAGCGAATCACAGATTCAAATTTTACAATCGGTAACTCAAGACGGTATCACATTGAATGTCAAAGTAGCGTAGACGGCACAATGACGGTACGGATTTTTGAGTATTCGACGCAGATTGCAATTACTACTGCAGAATCAGATGTTTCAAAAACGGTATTCACAATGCCTGCATCTGGAATTTTATATTTAAGATGCAATGATAGTACACCAGATTCCCATGAAATTGTGGTAAATACACCTGGAGGAACTGTAAGCTATAAAATTCCAATTGTAAAGATCAAAGATTACAGTTTGGATGATATGCTTAGTAAGAAGTTGTTTTTCTTAATTCCGTTTTATTTTTTCAATTACTCACTTGAAAAAATGGAAAAAGATCATGCGTTGATTGAAGATATGAAAAATACATATCTTAAGTTGTGGGATCAGTTGGAATCGTTGGTTCAACAAGGCAAAATATCGGAATTTGAAAAATCTGCAATCAAAGCAATGTGTGACAAGGTAGCACAATCATTAACCAATAAATACGATAACGTGAAGGAAGGAGTTGATTCTGTTATGGGTGGAGAAATACTTGATTATGAAGCAAAACGGATCAGGAATGAAAGCAGGAATGAAAGCAATATTGAAGCAGTGTATAACATGCTTGTTGCAAATGTGGATGAATCCGTGGTACAGCGAATGTACCCAGAACAGTTTGAAGCTGGAAAGAAACGTTTTGTTTCTTCTAAACACGTAAATGTATAATTGCCTATTTAAGGACCATCTCAGTGATGAGGTGGTCCTTTTCTTATGCCCTCGAAGCAGGATCATCTTCTAACAGATCCTCAATTGCACAATCCAAAGCATTTGCCAGTCGGTTCAAAATATCTCCCTGTGCATGATTGATGTTGCGAGTACGCTGTTCGTACGCCTTTATCGTTTGAAGGTTTACACCGGATCTGATTGATAATTGACCTTGTGAAAGTTTTTTCTTTTCTCGTAATTTCTTAAGATTGCCCATTTTAAGCCAAAATACCACTGTAGTGACCCGGAATGTACGTTTGAGTTCAACATTATAAATCATTTACATTGATTTTACGTGAAATTGTGGGTACTATTCATAGTAGAACATGAAAATTTATAGTTACCGTCCAAAAACAACCAAGGTGAGGAAAACGATTGATTTTCTGTTTGAAAAATGCTACAGTATTACCAGATTTTGTGAAAATCCGCTAAAAGTAGAAGATGACTGGATAAAAGACTATGCACTGGAAGAGGAAATATGATAATTATAATTGCAGTGCATTTTATGAACCATCCTATGTGATAGCAAGGGCATATCAAAATGGAAGATTTTCATTTGGTGGGAGGGATAAGATGAAGAAAAAAATTGCGTTGGTAATCACAATTGCGGTATGTATAGTATCCGTATCAGCAAATGTTTATCAGTACAGGGTGATACAGAATAAAAACGCGTCTATAACATGGAACCAAAAGGTTGTGGATCAGATGTTTCAGGGGGAACTGGCATACATAGGGGATCAGATGATTCGATTAAGCAAGTGTGAATCCGGAGAAAAAGACACAGAGATCGGGAGAACGTTGGGGTATTGCCTGGATGCATTCAATATGTATCCAAGCACAAGTTATGGAGTATCTGGAAAGGAACATGATGTTCATCATATGGTGGCTGAGTTTAGAGATTATCTGGAAAATTTACAGTCCGATGAAACACTGTGGAAAAATGCAAAGAGTGGTGACTTAGATCGGTTGCATGATGCGTGGTCAGAGGTACTTACGCAGATTGATAAGGGAAAGAAAGCCCGTGTTGCAGCAGCTTCAAAAGTGAGACAGATATTGGAAGAATGTGCAGCGGTCGATACATCGGGAAGATATGATAATGCAGAAAACTGGTACCAGTGCTGACTTGACAGTGCAAGAGTAAAATCCACCGGCTTTTAAATTTTGTTGATATTGGGGCTGTAAAGATTTACCATCTTCTCAGTTGTGCGGGTGTATTGCACTGTGAAAATCCGCTAAAAGTAGAAGATGACTGGATAAAAGACTATGCACTGGAAGAGGAAATATGATAATTATAATTGCAGTGCATTTTATGAACCATCCTATGTGATAGCAAGGGCATATCAAAATGGAAGATTTTCATTTGGTGGGAGGGATAAGATGAAGAAAAAAATTGCGTTGATAATCACAATTGCGGTATGCATAGTATCCGTATCAGCAAATGTTTATCAGTACAGGGTGATACGGAACAAAGACGCCCAGATTGTATGGAACCAAACGACAGAGGATCAGATGTTTCAGGGTATTCTGGGACACATACAGGAGGAGATTTTATATTTACAAACATGTGAGCCGGACGAAAAAGATTTTAGGATCGGGGTGGCGTTTGGGTATTGCCGTGAGGCTGTAAACGCGTATATAACAACAAGTTATGGGGCATCATGGAAGGAACATGATCTTCAACAGATGGTGTCTGAGTTTGAAGGGTATCTGGAAAATTTACAGTCCGATGAAACACAGTGGAAAAATGCAAAGAATGGTGACTTAGATCGGTTGTATGATGCGTGGTCAGAGGTACTTACGCAGATCGATAAGGGAAAGAAAGCCCGTGTTGCAGCAGCTTCAAAAGTGAGACAGATTTTGAAAAATTGTGCAACGTCCCCAACCTCATAATGAGAAATTTTCGTTGAATTCGACCTTTGAATGCCCTCTTTTCCTTGTGGTACAATAGAAATACAGGGAAAAGGGGGAATTATCTTGTATCAGATAGGAGAATTTATTGTCAAAGCTGCAAACGGAGTATGTGAGGTAAAGGATCTGGTGCATCTGGATTTTTCAGATACAGATTCTAAAAAACTGTACTATCACCAGCAATGATCCGGAGCGTCTGGTGGGGATCATCAAACTGATCTGCGACCGGAAAGAAGAGCGTGTCCGGCAGGGCAGAAAAGTTACGGCGGTGGATGGGCGTTATTTTAAACTGGCAGAGAATCTGCTGTATGGGGAACTGGAAGTGGCACTGGATAAAGACACAGAGGAAATCCACAGGCTTATTCAGGAGCAGTGTGGGTAATCCCATAATTTAATCGTTTTAAGCTTCCCTTCTGGAAGGTATATTCCGGCGTGTGAAACGGATAGGTGACTTCATCTTCATAATACCATGGGTCATCTTCGTGCGCCGGATTTTTTAATACATGAAATTGTTGTGCCGGCATATATCCCTGTGCAAGCAGGAAGGCTTTTTTGCCGTCTGCATTTTCGCACAGATCAACGACCATCACAACATGCCCCGGATTTCCGCCTTTTAAAAACACATCTCCCACCTGCAGATCAGATAGCGGGATCGGCTGTGCTTCGGTATCCATGGAGGCGGTACCGGCATAAGAAAAAACGATACGCAGATAGTCTTTCAAACTGTCGTAGGAAGTGTCCGGCTGTGCACTTTTGATCCAGCTTACATTATTTCCGTTTACACGGATACGGTAACCGTCTGCCCACTTCGTATACTGGGCGTCAAATCCATTCGTAAAATGAAAAGCAATGCGATCGTATTGCTTTGTACTCCAAAAATATTCTGCATATACCCGGATGGCGGAATCCGCGCATTGCTGGAGATCCTCATGTTCAAGTGGGAGATCAAATACGGCAACATGAGCCTTTTGATTGCGTTTTTTACTGCCGTCATATAATAGAACGGGACTTTGATCAGGCTCCATGGCATAGTTTCGCAAAAACTCTGCAAGACTTCCGTCGGCTTCTTTGGTTCTTGTGTAACCGTCCGATGTGTGGATCCGGCTTTCTAATGTCATGCCGGAAGCGTCAATCAGAGAAAGCGTGGAAGAAGTTTCCGTTTCTGTTGGTCCGGCCTGCGGTTCTGTCTGTCTGGAAATAGTTTTCTGTGAATCCGTCTGTGAATGGCTGGCATGACAACCGGTGAACGTGATGCCAAGGGATAGGATGCCGATTCCGAATAATAATCTTTGTACTAATTTTTTCAATGTTTTCTTCCTCATTTAAATATAATCTATGACAGAGCATACCACACTTTTGGAGAAAATAATAGAAATTGTTCTTGACAGGTAAAAACGTGTTTGATAATGTTATTTCATAAAGTTATATTGTTTCTGAATATTATATTAGTAAATGTCAACAGGAACAAATCACGGGGGATTCTCCCACGACTCCATGAAATTTAAAAAACAGAATGAAGGGTTACATGATAACTTGACATACTACTATTGAATAGGGTAATGTAAAGGAGAAAAGATGGTCAGAACATTTATACAGACACGCGAATTTTCCAGGAATTGGGATAAACTTGGGTTTAAGGATGAAGATTTAAGAAAGCTGGAATTAGAATTGCTGGAAAATTCTGATTTACATCCGGTAATAAAGGGAACAGGAGGACTTCGAAAGATCAGAATTCCTTTTGCAAATGAAGGGAAAAGTGGCAGTGCCCGTGTTTGCTATGTGGATTTTGTGGTTCAAGAGGTTATTTATTTGATTACCGTGTATTCTAAAAATGAAAAAGAAAATCTGTCGCAAGCTGAACGTAATGGTATCAAAAGTTTAATTGAACAATTGAAATTGAAGTTATAGGAGAAGAAATAATATGAGCGATGTATATGAAAGTATTGTGGCTGGATTACAGGAAGCCATTGAGGATGCAAAAAGTAAAGAAAAAAAACTTCCGCGCCGTGTCGTGACAGTTGTTCCTGTTAAGGAATACAATGCCAGCGAAGTAAAGAAGATTCGTAACGAAACCGGAATGTCGCAAAAGACATTTGCAAGTTATCTTGGTGTTTCCTGTAAGACTGTGGAGGCATGGGAATCTGGAATCAATCATCCGTCAGGTGCAGCAAGCCGTCTTCTGCATATGATGGAGATGGATCGAAATCTCACAAAAGAATTTCCTTTTGTATCCATAGAGGAATAATAAATAATACATGAGTGTTTTCCAAAAACCGGAAGACACTCATTTTTATTGAGAAAAATAATTCTTGCATAATACCCACAGGGGGTATATAATGCGATGCAGAAGGATACCCATACAGGGTATCGGAGAGAGAGGAGACATAATCCGAATGGAAAAAGAACATACTTGTGAATGCTGTAAGAAAAAAGAGCGTTCCGAGAAGGAACGGAAAGATATGATCAATCGCCTGAGCCGCATTGAAGGACAGATCCGCGGTATCAAAGGCATGGTAGAAAAAGACTGTTACTGCCCGGATATCATCACACAGGTAGCGGCTGCCAATGCGGCACTCAACAGTTTTAATAAAGTCCTGCTGGCACAACATATCCGTACCTGCGTCGCAGATGGCATCCGAAACGGCGAGGACGATAAAGTAGACGAATTAGTAACGATGTTACAAAAATTAATGAAGTAAGAAATGTAGGAGGCAACTATGAAGCAATATGAAGTGACCGGCATGAGCTGTGCGGCATGCTCCGCCCGCGTGGAAAAAGCCGTCTCCAAAGTGCCGGGTGTGACTTCCTGCTCTGTCAGCCTGCTGACCAACTCCATGGGAGTGGAAGGCACGGCAACCGATCAGGAAATCGTAAATGCAGTTGTCGCAGCCGGATACGGCGCAGCACCCAAAGGCGCAAAAAAAGAACAGACCGCAGCAGAAGAGGAAGAAGCATTAAAAGACCACGAGACACCGAAACTGCGCAAGCGTCTGATCGCATCGGTCATCTTTCTTGTCGTGCTGATGTATTTTTCCATGGGACATATGATGTGGGGCTGGCCGGTACCGGCTGCCCTGAAAGACAATCATGTGGCAATGGGAATGTTGCAGATGCTTTTAACCATCATCATCATGGTGATCAACCAGAAGTTCTTTGTGAGCGGTTTTACCAGCCTGCTCCACGGCGCACCAAATATGGATACACTGGTGGCACTCGGCGCCGGAGCATCGTTTGGATACAGTACGTATGCCCTGTTTGCCATGACCGGAGCGCAGGTGCGCGGCGATATGGACGCGGTCATGGGATATATGCATGAATTTTATTTCGAGTCCGCGGCCATGATTCTGACACTCATCACCGTCGGAAAAATGCTTGAATCCCATGCCAAAGGAAAGACGACCGATGCCTTAAAGAGCCTGATGCGGCTGGCACCGAAGACTGCGACCGTAGTGCGGGATGGGAAGGAAGTTATCGTGTCGATCACCGAAGTGCGGCAGGGAGATACCTTTGTCGTGCGTCCTGGCGAAAACATTCCGGTCGATGGGATTGTCCTAGAGGGAAGCAGTGCGGTCAACGAGGCAGCACTCACCGGCGAGAGTATTCCCGTCGATAAACAGAAAGGCTCCTCCGTCAGCGCGGCAACGACGAACCAGTCCGGGTTCCTGCGCTGTGAGGCAACCCGTGTGGGAGAAGACACCACGCTTTCCCAGATCATCAAAATGGTGTCGGATGCGGCAGCCACCAAGGCGCCGATTGCAAAAATCGCCGATAAAGTATCCGGTGTGTTTGTACCGACGGTCATCATCATTGCAGGGATCACCATCATCGTCTGGCTGATTGCCGGAAAAGATATCGGATTTGCATTAGCGCGCGGTATTTCCGTGCTCGTCATCAGTTGTCCGTGTGCGCTTGGACTTGCAACCCCGGTAGCGATCATGGTCGGAAATGGGATGGGCGCTAAAAACGGAATCCTGTTCAAAAATGCGGTGGCACTTGAAAATGCTGGAAAAACACAGATCGTAGCACTGGATAAGACGGGAACGATCACAACAGGAGAGCCGCGCGTGACCGATATTTTACCGGCAGAAGGCTATACGAAGCGTGATCTCATGCAGCTTGCTGCAGATCTGGAGAGTTCGAGTGAACATCCGCTGGCCAAAGCAGTTATGGAGCATGCCAAAGCGACGGGGATTTCCCAGACGGCGGTACATGATTTTCAGGCACTTCCGGGAAATGGTCTTTCCGCGGTGCGTGGGGAAGATCTGCTGCTCGGTGGAAGCGTTTCTTACATGAAAGAGAACGTAACTGTAGATTCCACCCTGCTCGATCAGACCCAAAAGCTGGCAGAAGAGGGAAAAACACCGTTGCTTTTTGCCCAAAATCATACCTGTGCCGGTCTGATTGCCGTAGCAGACACGCTCAAAGAGGACAGCCCCCAGGCGGTGGCCGAATTGCGTGACATGGGAATCCGTGTCATTATGCTGACCGGAGATAACGAGCGCACAGCAAAAGCCATCGGTGCACAGGCAGGAGTGGACGAAGTCATAGCCGGTGTACTGCCGGAAGGCAAAGAGGCAGAGATCCGTAAGCTGAAGGAACAGGGCAAAGTAGCCATGGTCGGAGACGGAATCAACGATGCCCCGGCACTGACACGAGCAGATACCGGAATCGCCATCGGTGCCGGAACCGATGTGGCAATCGATGCGGCATCCGTTGTCCTGGTTAAGAGCCGTCTGCGGGATGTTCCGGCGGCCATCCGCCTAAGCCGGGCAACGCTGCGGAACATCCATGAAAATCTGTTCTGGGCATTCTTTTATAATGTAATAGGGATTCCACTTGCAGCCGGAGTGTGGTATCCTATATTTGGGTGGAAATTAAATCCAATGTTTGGCGCGGCAGCCATGAGCTTATCCAGCTTTTGTGTCGTGACCAACGCATTACGGCTGAACCTGTTTTCCGTACACGGAAAAGCAAATAAAGATGCTGCACCGGCAGCAGAACCGGTAGAAATAAAAACAAGCGAAAGTGAGGAAAAAGTAATGACAAAGACAATGCATATTGAAGGAATGATGTGCGGACACTGTGAGGCAACCGTAAAGAAAGCACTAGAGGCACTTCCGGAAGTAACATCCGCAGAAGTCAGCCATGAGGCTGGCACTGCCGTTGTGACCTCATCCACGGAAGTGGCAGATGATGTATTAAAGAAAACGGTAGAAGAGAAAGATTACAAGGTTACAGCGATTGATTAAGAATGTTACAGCGGTCCAATGGAACGTGGAGCCGCCTGTTTCCGTCGGAGAAGGGTGGAGTGGAACATGTATTTTTTTAATAAAAAAATAAAAATCCTGCGTGGGTTTGCACTGGTATGTGTGCTTGCGCTGGGATTGTGTTTGACAGGGGGACTGCAAATAGCAGAGGCAAAAACAACAACGTATTATGACGCATCGGCAGGCAGGCTGCACGTCAAAGGAACAAAACTTGTGGACAAAAAGGGGCATGAAGTACAGCTTCGCGGAGTCAGCACACATGGATTGAGCTGGTATCCGCAGTACGTCAATGACAAGTGTTTTGCCCAGCTGCATGATAAATGGGGAGCAAATGTCGTGCGCCTAGCCATGTATACCGAAGAGTATAACGGATACTGCAGTGGAGATGCAAAGAACCGCAGTGACTTAAAGAAACTGATTAAAAAGGGAGTCAGACTGGCAAAGAAACATAAAATGTATGTGATCGTGGACTGGCATATCTTAAGCGATGGAAATCCGAATTCCCATAAGAAAGAAGCAAAGGCCTTTTTCAGGGAAATGTCCAGGGAATTTAAGGGTTACAACAATGTGATTTATGAGATCTGCAATGAGCCGAATAACGGAACAAGCTGGAAAGAGATCAAATCCTATGCCAGGAGTGTCATTTCCACCATTCGCAAAAATGACAAAAAGGCGGTGATCGTTGTAGGAACACCGACCTGGTCACAGGATGTGGATCAGGCGGCAGCAGATCCGATCAAGGGGGATAATATCATGTATGCGCTGCATTTTTATGCAGCCACACACAAAGCAGATCTGCGCAATAAAATGACCGCAGCCATCAACAAAGGACTTCCGGTATTTGTCACGGAATATGGAATCTGTGATGCTTCCGGAAACGGAGCCATTGACAAAAAAGAGGCAGACCGCTGGGTACAGACGATGGATGAATATGGTGTCAGCTACATTGCATGGAATCTGTCAAACAAACAGGAATCTTCTTCTATTATTAAAAGCAGCTGTTCGAAAGTCAGCGGTTTCAAGAAAAGTGAGCTGAGTGACGAGGGCAAGTGGCTGTATAACCTGCTTCGCAAGAAGGCTGGACTGACAAAGTAGTGATGGAATGATTACATAACACGGGCATGCCCGGGAAAGGAGGGAATCATGCGGATACAAAAAAGCCGGATGAGGTGTGTAGGCATCTTTTTGGCGGTTGTCATATGTTTTTTTGCGGTGCAGCAGAGCTATGGAGTGCAAAATATGTACGATATCACGCAGGCGGAGCCGGATCATCTTGCGGTACATACGATGGAGCGGCAGCAGGGTTCCTTCCTTGATATCCTCGGACGTTCCGAACTGACACAGTCCGAACAGGCGCGTCTGACCGTCAGTGCACGGGTCACGCGGCTGAATGCAGAACGCAACATCATTTTGTGGGCAGGACTTGCAAGCGGATTTGCCGGGAATGCTACCCGGATTTATCTGGCATCCTGCCGTATCGAAAACATATTTGTGCGCAGCCATGCGTGGATCATGGCATACATACACTGGCAGGATGGGGAAAAAGCTTCTGACTCTTTGAAATAAGCGACCATTTTCAAAGAGTTCAGGAGGAAAATTTCATGTTAGAAAAAGTCATTATCGTAGTTGTAGTAGCAGTTGTTGTGTTGGCCGCAGGTGTGGCATGGTGGTTTGAGAACGGATCAGCAAGCCATAATGAGGGCGGTCATGCGGCGGATGTGGACAGCAATGAACTGACAAAACTGGAAAAATAAATACATAATGAAAGAGGGAATGTTTCTGTGTGGGAACATTCCTTTTTCTTGTGCGTTTCTTTGTGTTTTGGGGACATATAGAGAAAAAGTAAGCCAGAAAGTCTCGGTGAAAGTTGCCGGAGGGACATATGTAGAAAAAGTGCATTGAAAAATCCCGGGAAAAATTGGCAAAGGGACATATGTAGAAAAAGTGCATTGAAAAATCCCGAGAGAAGTTGGTAAAAGGACATATGTAGAAAAAGCGCATGAAAAAGTCCCACAGGATCTGTTTAACAGGACATAAATGAGCACTTTTTTATCATATGTCCTCTATTTAGTTCGTCATGGGACATGGACGGCTATTTTTTTGCCATATGTCCTCTTATTCAGTTCGTCATGGGACATAGACAAGAATATTTGCTTTATATGACCTCATATCATTATAAGCAGTATATAATTTAATTATATGCGTGAAGGCAGGTGTTGATTTGAATCTTGGTATTGAAAAGGAAACTTTATTTTGGAGTCAAACCTGATGGAACTGTTGTGGGACAGGTTGTGACAGAAGAGTCTTTGTGGGAAGTAAGTAATAAGCAAACATATCCTTGCATAAACTGTACAAACACAGGAATGCAGGGGTATTTTTTTGAAAGCTTATATTGAAGAAAGAGCCGTGGAAATCGCAAACTATATCATTGAACATAAGGCAACTGTGCGGCAGGCTGCCAAACATTACGGGATTTCAAAATCGACCGTTCACAAGGATATCACGGATCGGCTGTGCCAGGTGAATCCGGCACTTGCGGCAGAAACCCGCAAGATTATTGATGTGAATAAATCCGAACGTCATATCCGCGGAGGAATGGCAACAAAGGAAAAATATGCACATTTGCATGCAGTATAGATTTTCTCCTGTCGTGCGTGTTATAATGGGATAACATGCAGGAGGAAAAAACAGTGAATAATATGAAAAAAGAACAGCTCCGCCTTTATGCGGTGACCGACCGCACCTGGCTGGGCAATGAAACATTATATGAGCAGGTAGAGAAAGCACTGGAAGGTGGCGCCACTCTGGTACAGCTGCGTGAGAAGGAACTTCCGGAAGCGGATGTGCAGAAGGAGGCAGAAGAATTGCTGGAACTTTGCCATCGTTACGGGGTGAAACTCATTCTGGATGATGATGTGGAACTGGCGGCAAAAGTCGGCGCGGACGGGGTTCATATCGGACAGTCCGATATGGAACTGGCGCACGCGCGTGAGATTCTCGGACCGGATAAAATCATTGGTGTGACGGCAAAAACCGTGGAACAGGCGAAAGCCGCAGAAGCGGGAGGCGCTGATTATCTGGGAAGTGGTGCTGTGTTTGGCTCTACAACCAAAAAGGATGCCATTCCGATGAAGCACGAGCTGCTGGAAGAAATCTGCCACAGCGTGAAAATTCCGGTTGTGGCAATCGGGGGAATCACGGCAGAGAATGTTTTGCAGTTAAAAGGCAGAGGCATCGCGGGTGTCGCAGTTGTCAGCGGCATTTTTGCCTGCGAGGATATTGAGACAGGCACCCGGCATCTTGGAGAACTTGTAGAACAGATCATATAAAGGAAACAAAAGAGGAGTAAAAAAGTAAAATGAAGAATCATCTGCAGATAAAAAAATTGACATTGACGGCACTTTTCACGGCGGTGGCTGTGGTCGGGAGTATGTTTTCTTTCCCGGTATTGGGCTCAAAATGTGCGCCGGTACAGCATCTGGTGAATGTACTGTGCGCGGTAACGGTCGGACCATGGTGGGGGCTGGCACAGGCTTTTATGGCGGCATTGATCCGTAATCTGACAGGGCTTGGCAGCCCACTGGCATTTCCGGGAAGTATGTGTGGTGCACTGCTTGCAGGACTACTTTACCAGTATGGGAAAAAGCTTCCGTTTGCATATGTGGGAGAAGTGTTTGGAACCGGTATCATCGGCGGAATGCTTTCTTATCCGATTGCGTATCTGATTATGGGGAATAAAGCAGCGGCATTGTTTACATTTGTAGTGCCGTTTTTGATCAGTACCTGTGGTGGTACGATCATTGCAATTATCGTGACCATTCCAATGAAAAAGGCAGGAATTCTGGACGGTGAAATACAAAGACGGGAGAAACTGTGATGAAATTTTCCGGGGAAAAAGTGGTGGAAATTTATGAGAAAATACAACAGAAACGTCCGATTATCCACTGTATCACAAATGCCGTGACGGTCAACGATTGTGCGAATATCCTTCTGGCGGCAGGTGCGTCACCGACGATGGCACACCATCCCTGTGAGGTGGAAGAGATCACGGCAGGTACAGCGGCACTGATCTGTAATTTCGGGGCCATCTCGGATTATGAGGCGATGAAGACTGCCGGAAAGCGGGCGCATGCGCTGGGACATCCGATCGTGATTGATCCGGTCGGGGTGTCGGGGTCTTCCTATCGGCGTGAAAAATGTCTGGAGTTGATGAAAATAATCCATCCGACCTGTATCCGGGGAAATTATTCGGAAATACAGGCATTGCTGCACAACTGTGGAACGGTTACTGGGGTGGATGCAGCCGAGGATGCGCTGGCGGAAGCAGAAGAAACGGATTTGCCGGAGCTGATGAAGCAGTATGCAAAGGAAAATCAGATGATTCTTGTCGCATCCGGAGAAACTGATCTGATCACGGATGGAAGCTGCGTCTACCGGTGTCATAATGGAAGCCCGATGATGGCAAGGATTACGGGAAGCGGCTGTATGTCCACCGTGATGCTTGGTGCTTTTTTAAGTGCGGAAAATTCGGTGGAGAGTGCAGTGGCATGCTGTGCGTTTACTGGCATTGCAGGAGAACTTGCGGCGAAAGAAATGACCGCGCAAAAGAGAGGGACGATGACGTTTCGCAACTGGTTTATTGATGCCGTGTCTTTGATGACACCGGAACAGTTGGAACATGGAACAGATGTGGACTGGTTTTAAAAGTACGAACGGAGAAGTGGATATAAATGGAAAATATAGTATTGAAAGCGTCCGACGGTTACGCGCTGAGTCTGGCGGTATTTGAACGTGAGCATCCGCGGGGATACATTCAGATCATTCATGGGATGGAGGAACATAAGGAGCGTTATGAGGCTTTCGCTGAACAGCTGTGGCAGGCGGGATTTACGGTGGTGACATCGGACATGCGGGGGCATGGGGAACATGCTCCAAAGCTGGGGTTCTTTAAAGAAAAAGACGGTGACCGTTATCTGTTGTCGGATCAGGTACAGATCACGGCATATATCAGGGAGCGGTTTCAAACGGAAAAGGTGATGATTTTTGCACATTCCATGGGAACCATCATTGCAAGGAATCTGCTTTGTACCCAGTCACACAGTTACGCAAAGGTGGTACTGAGCGGATTCCCGAATTATCCGGGAACACAGATTATCCGCATAGGGTTTTTCCTGACGAATTTGCTCACAAGGGCGCGTGGACCGATGTATCATTCCAAGCTGGTGCAGCAACTGTCAGTGGGAAATTTTAATAAGCAGGTAAAACATGCAAAAACCGAAGCGGACTGGATCTGTTCCGATGAGCAGGTGGTACAGGCATATCTGAAAGATCCGTATTGTGGGCATGGATTCAGCGTCTCCGCTTTTCACGATCTGTATATGCTGACTACAGCCATGCATCAGGTGTCAAATTACCGGGACGTAAATGAGGCATTACCGATTCTGATGATCCGCGGTAGCGAAGATCCGTGCACCGGGTATGAAAAAGGTGCCAAAGACAGTGTGGACACGCTGAAACAGGCAGGTTTTTCCAATATTTCCACAATTACCTATCCGCATATGCGCCATGAAATACTGAATGAGAAAGAAAATGAAAAAGTTTACGCGGATGTGATTGCATTTTACGAGAAAACGTGAGGTTGTGACTTGTAAAATCACAGGGGCTTTATTATAATGGTAGAAAAATGGTGTACTTTTGAAAAATGCACCACATAAATGCAAAAATGCATTTTAGAAAACAGGAGGAAACACAATATGGATCAGGAGAAAGTCATCGTCATTGACTTCGGTGGTCAGTACAATCAGCTGGTTGCACGCCGCGTCCGCGAGTGCAATGTGTACTGTGAGATTTATTCTTACCGTACCGACATCGAACAGATCAAGGCAATGAATCCAAAGGGAATTATCCTCACCGGCGGCCCGAACAGCTGCTATGAGGCAGATTCCCCGACATACACGAAAGAATTATTTGAACTTGGCATCCCGGTTCTCGGTCTGTGCTATGGTGCGCAGTTGATGAATCATATCCTCGGTGGAAAAGTAGAAAAGGCACCGGTACGTGAGTACGGAAAAACGGAAGTGTTCGTGGACAAGTCTTCTCCGCTTTTTGAGGGAGTGGCAACGGATTCGGCAGAAGGATCTACCATCTGCTGGATGAGTCATTTTGATTATATTTCCAAGCCGGCACCGGGATTTCAGGTGGTAGCACATACTGCTGACTGTCCGGTAGCGACAGATGAAAACCCGGAGAAAAAACTTTATGCAATCCAGTTCCATCCGGAAGTACTGCATACCGTAGAGGGAAGCAGGATGCTTCACAACTTTGTAAGAAATATCTGTGGATGTGCCGGCACCTGGCGCATGGATTCTTTCGTGGAGCATACAATCAAAGAGATCCGTGAAAAAGTCGGTGATGGAAAGGTTCTCCTTGCATTATCCGGAGGTGTGGATTCTTCTGTTGCAGCAGGACTTCTTTCCCGTGCAATCGGAAAACAGCTTACTTGCGTATTCGTCGATCACGGTCTGCTCCGAAAGAACGAAGGAGACGAGGTTGAGGAGGTCTTCGGACCGAACGGACAGTTTGACCTGAACTTTATCCGTGTCAACGCGCAGGAGCGTTATTATGGAAAACTTGCCGGTGTGACAGAACCGGAGAAAAAACGTAAAATTATCGGAGAGGAATTCATCCGTGTCTTCGAGGAAGAGGCAAAGAAGATCGGAGCCGTGGATTTCCTGGCACAGGGAACCATCTACCCGGATGTGGTAGAGTCCGGACTTGGCGGAGAATCCGCAGTGATCAAGTCCCACCACAACGTCGGCGGTCTCCCGGATTATGTGGATTTCAAGGAAATCATCGAGCCGCTGCGCAACCTCTTCAAAGATGAAGTCCGCAAAGCGGGTCTGGAGCTTGGCATCCCTGAGAAACTTGTCTTCCGTCAGCCATTCCCGGGACCGGGACTTGGTATCCGTATTATCGGTGAGGTAACTGCAGAGAAGGTTCGTATCGTGCAGGATGCCGATTACATTTACCGTGAGGAAGTGGATGCCGCGGTAGAGGAATACCGCAAAGAGCATGGAGAGGCACCGGAGTGGATGCCAAACCAGTATTTCGCCGCGCTCACCAATATGCGAAGCGTGGGTGTCATGGGCGATGAGAGAACGTATGACTACGCGGTTGCACTGCGTGCGGTCAATACGGTTGATTTCATGACAGCGGAAGCTGCCAATATACCGTTCGAGGTGTTACAGAAGGTTATGAGCAGGATTATCAATGAAGTGAAGGGGGTAAACCGCTGCTTCTATGATATTACCAGTAAGCCGCCTGGGACGATTGAATTTGAATAATCCACACAATCATAAGAATCCAGTATTTATGCGGATTACAAACAAATTTGTTTAGTGACTGACAACAAAATGGCAACATTTTGCGATCATTCAAAAGATAAAAATTTTATTTCATAACGTATATAAAGAAACCTTACTGATTTTCAGAAGTAAAAA
>OCPP01000031.1_pt1 | contig 131950 bp, 115 predicted proteins | sample 1538211 | NCBI WGS metagenome assembly OCPP01 (sample SAMEA2580193, study PRJEB22360) | human gut metagenome | biome: human gut; feature: human-associated habitat; material: faeces | place: Denmark | collected 2008/2010
CAGTGAGAATGTAATTCCACGATTTAAATTTTCATCATCTTCAACCACGAGTATACCTGGCATAGCATATGCACCTCTCTTTATTAACTATTCATCTTAAAATGCTTCAATGCCTCCACAATTGCGCTGCAAGCAGTCCATTCTCCTCGTTGCAACGGGCAGAATTCTTTCCAACCTCAATTCCGCATTTTCTCTTTACCTGTGAAATATACAGATTGGAAACCTTCATGCCGGCATTATGTTCAGCCACATACTTCTTTATCTCATCATATGTTGCCTTAGTCTCTGCAGATGTTATATCCACATTATCAAGTTCAATCGTGACATTAATATAATCATCCGGCTTCTGTTTCAATTGGGACAAAAGAACAACTGTCTCGACATGCGGTATAACTTTGATTCGTATTAACATTCGCGCACAATTTGGTGCTTTTGTTATTTTTTGCACTCCTGAATACGAATTACAGAAAGTTGCACCATTCCGGCGGACTTATCTCATAATCATTTCTATAGCCTTTTGTCTCGACATTCCATAATCTTCAATAAAAACTTTAATTGCTTCGCCTGTACTCTTTATATATATATTAGCTTCTCCCAACTCTGTAAAAGGACCTTCTATTTCTTCTTCTGGTTCCACCTCAACCGAATCTAATATTTCTAGCCAGCCATAATCGTAACCCTCTATTTCGTAAGCCACAAAACCTCTTTTATAATTTACCTTCTGGACTATTGCTTTCATGTCTCGTCACCTCCATATCAACATTTTTCCATCTCAATAATAACGCCAAATATACAAATGTGATAAATATACATCCCCCAAAGAAAATAAGTGCTACAATCGGCATACACAAGTTCTCAAATTTGTATATGCTATTCTTCAACGCACAAATCAATGGAAAAATCACTCCAAGAATTGAAAACGCAACAAAAATGCTCAATCCTGATTTCATTCCTTTTGGCTTTTTTATTTGCCGCTTTTTTTCTTCATATTGCTTTTTTTCAAATTTTAGTTCTTCAATTCTTAATTCCGCTTTCTCAGCCTCACTTCGTTTTTTATGATACCAGATCCCGGCTGTTTGTGGAACAATATCATCAGCATCAATTAATGAATTAGCAAAAAAAGAATTCGAATTACGCTTCTTAGTATTCTTCTCAATTTCATGTACTATTTTTTCACAAACTCTATAGTCAAAATCATTTACATATTTATTCGCCAATATCACTGGAACTTTATCCGAATTCACATTTGAAATTTCATCTTCATCTAAATTGACTATTTCTTTGCATATATCCAAAGCTCTACGCCAATACTTTTCCATTACGTTATAATCGAGACATGGCTTTTCTTCTGTTTTATACACAACATCTATGCTTTTATTTTCTATTAGCATAGATATATTATCTCTAACAAAACCAAAGGCATCATCAGCATTAAGTTCTTCCATAGCTTCATTGTATTGCCTAGTTTTCATATCCAATTCATCCTCAATTTCCTTGATTTTGTCTAAAATTTTATCTCTGTCTGCGCTAATACTAATTAATTTTGACGCTATAAAACCACCAATAATTGCAATAATAGTTGCCGAGCAGCCAGCTATTGAATAAAAAAACTTGTATAATCCAACTCATCATCTCCTTCTTAATTCTCCACTTGTCAAATTGTCACTCCTCCACTTTTCTATAACAATTCGATGCCAGTTTACTCGAAAACCACATAATAATCTTTTGAAAATTCCTCGAAAGACTCACTGATTTCCATTTCAAGTTCATTCCAACTATCCTCTAATTTTCCAGCCACATAAGCCTCTCTAGCTAGAGGCTTTTCTACCACGCCCCACTTAAGCTGTTTATACGAGTACTTAGCAAAGGCGACCCACTGTGGATAGTTTATTGCCATCGGATTTTTAGTGAAATACACCTTTCCAGCATTAATAGCAGTTGCACCAGAATGCGCTATAAATAACATTGTTGCTAGTTTAGGATGTTTCTCTCTATTCAAAGAGAATGGAATGGAGTCACGTATACGCTTCCCCTCGTTTATTCTCTTAATCGCATAAGATATTCTGACAATCACTTCTGTTATCATTACAGGAATTGACATTGAACAGAAATGAATAAAGTCATATCCTTCATAGTACATACCCTGTACAATTTCAGCAACAGTCTGCTCATACTCTCCAATACTACCAAACTGAAATAGATTAAACACTCCCATTAAAGGGGCTGGCAATCCCATTGAAGTCGTAATATCTGATTTAAAATGAGCTAGCTGTTTTGCCAATGCTGCAAAGATATTGCTTTCTTTTCTATCAGCATAGTTTTCCATAACCTGCGATACGAATTTTCCAGTCTTGTCAATAGTTGTCATTCTTCCCGTTAGTATATCAAACACTCCAACTACAAAACCCAATAACGGATCATGGCCAAGAGAAAGTAGTCTATGATAATAAGCTGATAAACCTTCAACACGAATTGTTGTATTTCTACTATCTTGCGCGTCAAAGGGAACCTTACTCTCTTTAGAATTAGCCAATTTTTCCATTTCGTCTGCTGAAAAAGCCTCATCAAATTTCTTTCTAATAAAGTTTGAAAGGGTACCGGCTTCTAAGCCTTCTGGACCTTTTTGTGGAATTCCAACCATAAGAATATCAACTGCTGCGCCAACAATACCTGCAATTGCGCTTATAGCAATATCTGTCTTATCAAGTTTATGTATCTGATTATATTCTTTATTTAACTGTTGAATTGCAAGCTCATTGCTTTTTAATTCAGCCTCAGTAAATATTGATTCAAGCTCACATGAACCACCGACAACAGACTCTGCTTCTGCACAAAGATTCTCCCAGGAAGGTAAAACCATTACTTTTTTAGGTGCCTCTACAACAGTACTTTTCTTAGCTGCTTTACTAGGATCCAGACCTCTTTTCCTCAAAAAAGTCTCCATTGCCTCTATTTCTGCATCTGTTTCATTACGAGTACTTCGGCTCTCCGCCAATAGTTCCTTAAGTTGATCATCTTGATATTTCAGGACATTATTCATCTTTTGTTCTTCTTCAGAATACTTATATTTTCCCATAACTATTCCTCCATTTCAGTTTGAATTTTCTGCCCAGAGCCTATCCCTATACTCACGACGCTCCTTTTCATTTTTCAGCTCATTTATTTGAGCTTGATGCTTTTTTAAAACCTCCTGATATAGTTTATTCTTCTCTCTTTCTTGTTTAAGTTTTCTACTGGTAAAGAAATCTTTTATGCCAATCCCAATAGTTGTAAGTCCAAGGCCAATTGCAGCTATCAACCAAAAATTATCAGAGCCTTGTTCTGCTAATTCTTGATTAGGATCAACATTACTTATTTCGTAATCTGACATAAAACACCTCCTATGCTACACCTAAATCATGCTGTAAGTCTTCAACTGCCCTCTGCAATAAAATATTAAGACTTTTCAAGTAATCCAGTCTCTCCTTATCAGCATTAACTTCTTCCTTTAATGCTTTAATAATAGCCTCATGCTGCCTCAATGCTTCCTGATATAATCTTTCCTTTTCCTGCTTCAACTGTTTATTTTTCAAGTGTGAAGCAACACCTACTCCTCCGGCTGCTAGTACAACTGCTGGAGCCGCCAAAACAAAAACTCCTGCAACCATTCCTCCACCGACAATACTACCTGCTGCGGCTAATCCAGATGTTATTCCTGCTGCTGAAAGTCCGACTGTACCAAGTCCATATAACGCAGCAAAAGAACCTATTCCACCGATACCTGCACCCAATGCACCTGAAAAAACCTCCGGGATAGCACTCTCCTTTATTGTTCTCTTCTTATCATTTAAAGCAGCCGCAGCTTCGTTTACAACATTAACAACTGATTGTAACGAATCAACTGATTGAAAGTTCATGTCTTTTTTCTTTTTAATTTATTCTCCCATATCGCTACTCCTTTTCTTTTAAAATTTTTGCCAGCCAGCCTCCTGCAACTGCAGCGCCAACTGCAACGACTGGATTTACCATTGTGACCGCTAATCCCATTGCGCCTGCAGCTCCCATCAGCTCTTTAGATACCGCTTTTCTAGAAGTTGTTCCTGCAAGAATTGATGGTGTAAGCATATTCGCCTTTGCCAACAATTCCTCTTTATCCTTCTCATTATAATTCTCAGGGTTGTCTACAAACACTTCTAATATGCAACCCAACATTTCTGTTTCTTCTGGTGCCTTTGCCATCTCTGCTTCGATTACTGCTCTCATAGCAATATACTGAGTTTTATTTAGCTTATTTCTTTTTGCCTCAAGATTATTAATTGTCTGTCTTGTAACACCGATCTTTTCACCAAACTCCTCAGCAGTCCACCCAGCGGCGCGTCTTATCAATAATAAATTATCCTGTAATCTTTCTATTTCATTCATGTTGGCACCTCCTTATGTTTATATATTATACATCGACAAATATTTTGTCAAGAAGAAACCTTTTTTCATTTTGTAAAACAAAAAAGCCGGTAAGCAAACCACTCTCGGTTCACCTACCGGCCATTTAACTCTACTCCCTTATTCCGTTTCTACTTCAAACTCTGTTCCATCATAAAACTTTATCTGAAGCCTGCCATCTTCAAACACTGTTATTTTTAATATGATACTTCGGAAGATCTCCATCATTAACAACACGCCTTTTTGAAAGGAAGTCTGCAGTGTAGCTTTTCTGCAAAATGGTATCTCCCATATACTTCTCATTTCGAAGCATGGAATCAAGTGTGCTTGCATGCCAGTTGTATTTTCCATCCCAGTTCCTTATCTTCTCGGCTTTAAATATTCTGGCGATATAATCAACGGTCTTTCCTGATAAAAACTCCTCATAAAGCCTGACTACAATCTTGGCCTGCTGCCTGTTTACAATAAGGTGTCCTTCCTCATCAGAATCATAACCCAAGAAGCGCTTTGTACTCATTTTGTGCTGTCCCTGTTCAAATCTTCTTCGAATCCCCCAGGTACTATTTTCAGAAATGCTGCGGCTCTCATCCTGGGCTAAAGAAGATAAAATGGTAAGAAGCACCTCTCCCTTTGTTGAAAGTGCTTTTTATATATCTTCTGATTACAATTCAAAATGTATTTTAACTATATCATTTAATTGTCTGGATATATCTGAAAATGGTAAATTTAAATCCAATGTTTTAACTGATATTTGATTACCACTCATCTGATATACATTATCTGGTTGAATATCCTCATCTGTCTTTGCATATAGCAACATTCCTGAAACTTCATGTTCTTGCTGTCTAAATTCATAATCTTTGTTTTTTACATATGTAAAAATCTGATACAAATTATTAGAATAAAGTGTATGTTTGTCATATTTCACCTGAGTTGTATGTGAATAATATTTTGCGTCTATGATGAGTACTGTATTATCTTTTTGCAATGAAATATCACTCTGCATAATTGGAAGCAATGTATCCTCTCCATTATCCAACTGCCATGATATTCGGGACGCATTTACTGAAAGCTGTGGAAATTCTTTCTTATAATATTGAAGAATAAATTTCTCATATAAATAACACATTCTCTGCTCATCTATAAAATCCATTAGTTTTGTATTACCATATGAATTGGTTTGAAGAAGTCCTTTTACAACTAAATAACATATAGAAATCATCATTTGATATGTCTGATTCGTTCTATTGTATTGAATATTCCAATTAACAATATTTAAATCAATCAACTCAACATCTGCAAAAAATACCATAAGTTTTTTTAGTTCTTTTTTTCGTTTTGCCGAAATGTCTGACTTTAAAAGCAAATACACTGTTGATTTTAAAATTCTGTTCATCAATCCATTCACTGAAAACTCATCATATGAACACACCATCTGACTCTTTAACATTGTCTGAGTTTTTACAGACTCAGAAACATCTATCTTCCCTCTTAACAATGAAAGCTCTTCTGTTCTTCCAATGTATTCTTTTTGTAATCCGCGTTTTAATTGCGTTGCAATACCCTTTACCAATATTGCTGCCATAAGTTCTGCAATATTATCAAATTTTTCTGTAGCAATGCTTTTATACCCCTGTTCATTCAATACACTAAACGAATATGAAAGCATATAATATATATTCTGTATTGGTATCACCTAATTGCGCTCCTTAATCTCTCGCTCCAATCATGTACTTTGCCCGATTCATCAAACCAATATTCTTTTAGCAATGGAATAAGCTCGTATTCAACTATTCCATATAACCATTGTTCATTAACATCTTCTTGTTTTAAATTACAAAAATAGCTATGTCCAATGCAGAATCCTTCTCCTAAAGATTCATCTGCTAAAATAGAATTATTTAAATTCTGTACACAATTTATAAGTTTATCAAATTTTTCGTTATTAATTGATTTTTTGTATTCAATAAACCCTTCTGTATCAAATCCCGGCTTGATATCAAAGAATGCAAATCTTCTTCGAAGTGCATAATCAAGCATTGCAAGACTTCTGTCAGCTGTATTCATCATTCCAATAATATAAACATTTTTAGGTACTGCAAATTTTTCATCTGAATATAAAAGTTGCAACTCACTTCCACGTTTATCTTTTTCAATCAGCATGAATAACTCACCAAATATTTTACTGAGATTTCCTCTATTTATTTCATCTATAATAAAAAAATAATCATTGTCACTATCTATTTCTGCTTTTTTACAGAAGTTATAAAACGCACCTTTTTTTAATTCAAACCCAGAAAGTGTTGGTCTAAATCCCATAATAAAATCTTCATATGAATAACTCTGGTGAAACTGAACCATCTTTACACGCTCAACATCTTTAACTCCCATTATGGAATATGCCAGTCTTTTTGCTACATATGTTTTACCTACACCAGGTGCTCCCTGTAAAATTATATTCTTTTTATTACAAAGAACCCCTGTTAATCTATTATAGTCTTCCTCTGACATATAAACATCTTTTAAGAAATCTTTTCTTGTATATTCAGGATATACAATTTCCTTTTCATCTTCATCATCAATATTTTCAAATAAAGAATCTAATTCCTGCACTAAATCAGTATATGGAGTAATATCTGCCAGCATTTTTTGTGGCAATTTCTGCTGAACTGACCATAACCCTTCATTTATCCAATTGATTTTTCTAACATTTCTATATTCACTGTCACAATCTGAATCATAACTATAATCAGATTCTACTATACCCTTTCCAACAACACTGCTATTTCCTTTCTTAACAAAAATTATATCTCCAATTTTAATATCATGAGCAAACTGCCATAATGTATTAGATAAATTTATGTAAGAACTTTCATTGCCATATACCTGCTTAAGTTGCTGCTTTATTTCATCTTTGGTATTAAATATTTCTAAATCTCCTATTTTACCCCAACCCAGAAGCATAACTTCTCTATCACAGCACTCTTTCCATTTCTCAGCTCCCTGCCCAGGGTTATAAAGCCAATAGTGCACTGTATCTACATCACTATCAGAAAATGTATTTTCATCATCTTTTCTTCTCTTCTGTGTATCTGCAACAACATTTTTAAATATTTCCGACGCTAATTCGTCTGTCATTTCTACATTTTTTCCTGCATCAGTAAGTGTCCATATACCATAGACACTTTTATCAATATATCCTGTTTTTACCAGATAGCTTCTTGCAAATGCCACTTCATTTTCAAATTTATTGGCATTATTTTTACCTCTTTTAATGCTTATCTCTTCATCTGTAAGCTTTTCATTTTCTACAATTTTTTGTCTTGCCTGTGCAGGTGTACCTGAACCACCTAAATCCCGTAATGCCTGTATCAATGGTTTGAACCATCTTAAAAAGTAAGCCTTAGATGCTTTTTTATCTTCTGATTTTAATTCTTTATTCACTCTTTCAGATTCTATCCATGCATAATACGATAATTCTGGGAAAGATTTATATTTACATTCTGCTGATTCAAATGTTTTTTGACATATATCCCTTATCTCAAGATACTCTTCTGCATATGGAACCTTATTTAATTTTTTATTTATAGCATTTATAAATTCATCTGGCATATTATTGGTATCCACCATATACCAGCGATTTCTAGAATCAAGATTAATAAATGTATATGGTCGTATCCAATATAACCCAATTGTTATATTCCATTTAATACATCTTTGTTCATGCACTATATTGTAATACTCTATAAACCTTTGACGATTCTCTTTACTATTTGATTCCGAAAAATTTATTGCAGCCTCAAATAATTCCCATATATTATCTATATCACTGTCATTTCTTTCATCTATGAAACTATAGAATGTAGCTTTTAAATTATTTAATACTGGAACCCCATCAAAATTAACCGGTATATTCGCAGATATTTGAAATTCTGAAGCAATTCCATTAAGAATTAATATACGGTTATTATTAGTTATACCTTTATTAAACAAACCAAATACAGTGAACGGATCAATGTCTGTAATTTCATTATCTTTCTCCAACTTGGGAACACTTATACCTATATTGTCATAAATACTATATATTTTATGTATTAATTCTTCTCTATTATCTTTAAATGTCAATAATTTGGTTGCAAATTCCGTATAATAATCAATCCATTCAAAATTCATGTTAAACCCCTCTCGTTAATTAATTTGTCCCAGCAACTTCATCATCCCACTGAATCATATTCTTATTTCTTTGCGTTTTCTTCCAACTCTAACATATACTTATCAAAATCAGACATAAACAATCTGTCCTGAACAACTCGATATTTCTCAAACTCAGTCTCAGCATGAAGCTTTGCAATCTCAGCAGACACCTTACCTGCATCCTGCAAAATCCCATAATCAAACATTTCAATAAAACTATTAAGACGCTTTTCCCAATCCTCCATAGTCAATGGAATATGCCTCAGTGTCATATTTTCAGCGAAATCTAAATACGCAGTAACCATACGATTTAATTGTTTCATTTCATCCTGACTCAAATAATTTTTAGCAATTGTAACATCACTTTTCTTAATTTTTCCTTCAGGAGCATCTGCCCAAGTAGTTAATCCCATATGTTCTTTGGTATGGTCTGCTCTTTCTACAATCAGCTCTGATGCTGTATGTCCATGAACCGCAAAATGCATCTTATTCTGAACAGTAGCATAAAATCTCTTTGTTGCAGCTGAATTTTTATCATAATCTATTGCAGTAGCATAAAGGTCTGTAATTTTCTGATAAAACTTTCTTTCACTTGCTCTTATTTCGCGAATGCGCTCTAACTGCTCGTCAAAGTACTTTTCTGTCAGATAAGTTCCTCTTTTTAACCTTTCATCGTCCATGACCCAGCCTTTGATGGTGTAGTCCTTAACGATGTTGTTAGCCCATTTACGAAACTGCACTGCACGCTCATTATTCACTTTAAATCCGACTGCGATAATCATTTGAAGATTATAATGCTTGATATCACGTGTTACCTGACGGGAACCTTCCGTTTGAACTATCCGGAAATTCCGGATAGTTGAATCTTCCTCAAGTTCTGAATCTAAATATATCTTTTTTATGTGCTCATTAATCGTACGTACATCTACATCATACAATGTAGCCATCATCTTCTGTGTCAGCCATATATTCTCGTCCTCATAGCGCATCTCAACGCTGTCCTGCTGTTCACCAACAGAAGCAACATATGTCAGATATTCTGCTGCGCTGGAACGGATTGTTACTTCATCTTTTTTCTTTTTCAAATAGGATTACCTCCTTTTAATTGCTTAACCTGATTGTTTAATTATTGATAACCTCTCTATGTAATTATATATTTAAAATATTTTTATACTTTTTTACTTTTCTCTTTCATAATATGATATGAGATCATATCTATTTAATATTTGATATAAAATTGAGTAATCTTCATTTATTAAATTTAATTCACCCATGTAATTATTTTCTTTCCCTTTTTCAAGATCATAAACCAAGCACCCAGACACTCCTTTTATATTAATTTTTTGAATATAATATGTAGTATAATCACCCATGCATAAATTTAATTGTCCTACTTGCTTTATATCGGTCTCTAATTTTTCTTTTTGTTTTTTAAATTTTTTCTTTTGTCTAATCTCAATAAGTTCATTTATTACAACTTGCTTTGTCTCTAAAATCTGTTCGTCTTGATCTGTAATTATTAATTCATTTTCTAAGCCCCTTATTTTCTCCATCAATAATTCTCTTTCATATTCATCAATATAATATCTATATGATCCATCATGTCCCTTTTTTGCATATCTTGACAAAACAATTCCAAAAAAGCAAATTAATATCGTTATCATCCATACAAACATAAGAATTGCACTTTCACATTGCATCATTTGACATACAAATGATGCAATAACAGATATAACCAATGAACTAAAACATGTTGTTAAATTATTATATAAAGAATTTTGAACCAAAAGAAAATCTGCACGTGCATACAATCTTTCTATTTCTTTATTTTTTACTAATTCATCAACTTTTCCATTCTTTTTATAAAGCAAATTTATTATTTCAATTTGTTTTATATAATAATTGTTGTCTTCACCCCAACATTTTTTATATTGATCAATTTTTGTAAAAAGTTCATCATCACACTTCTTAATATTATGCATTCCCCTTTTCATATTAATAATTCCGAGAATAATAACATAAACAGCCATAGCAACTACTATCAATAATATAATTATACATAATATCTTTTTTATAATCACAACCGTTACTTCTGATAAGTGACTGACATTACGCCAAAAAATAATACTTATGATACATGTTATAATAAATATGGCACCAGTAATACCAATATAATACTTTTCCCACTTCTTCATAAACTTGTCCCTTCTTACTATTTTTAAAAATATAGTATTTAAAATCTAATTCTGTTAATAGATTTTTAATTCAAACTTCCTATCTCATCAATTTCTATATAATTTAATATAGCCGGTGCAGCATCCCAACTATATTGATATTTCATCTCATTATTATATTGACATTTCATAACAACCTTTTTTAATTCTTCCAAACTTTCTACTCCAAACAATATCATCATCTTTTTACAATATTGTCTAGACCTCATTTTTTCCCATTCTATCGGAGCATTTTTTACGTATATATAACATGTAGGAAACCAGTTTATTCTATGCAAACCATTTCCTGATTCAGCAAGATTATATGCATTACATACCTGATATAAAAACAAATCAGCTTCTGCTATAGCTTCACTTGTGAATATAGGCAATTTTTCTCTTTTATTACATATTGTATCTCCCATAAGAGTATATTTATTTTTCATATCAGTATTGGGCTTATAGCAATGTTCAATCACACGACTATAATACCTAAATGCTGTATAATTATTAGGTTTGATTTCATCACCAAATATATTTGTTTTTAAAAAATATGTATGTGTTAACATTGTATTTATAGCAGAATAATCCTTTAAATGACGCATAAATGCTATAACACAAATGAATAACTCCCAAATAAGATTTTTAAACACATCTACATCTTCGCTTGAAGCAGAAATAATATTAGATTCAAATGTGTTAATACAAGTTAATTGATTATACATGATCTCAAAAAACTCTGTTAATATATCTGCATATGTTATCTCCGTTTCAGATAATACCTCTACAAAGTCTAAAAACAAATCCCTAACAATTTTTGTATTTAAAAACAATTCATATTTTCGTTCTGCGCTTGAATCTTTTTCGTAAAATATTTTTAAAGTATCAATATAAGATGTTTGAAATCTGGCTATACAACTTCTACGCTTTGCATCTGTATTACTACCTCGAATTTGTCGTATCAAATCCTTTATTGAAAAATAATCTGTCGTTACATCATCAATCCACTCTGGTCGTTTTCCTAATTGTGGTTTAATAACCTGTGGTTTTTCATATATATTTCTAAGCAGTTTCTCATATTCCACCTCATATGTTTCAACATTTGATAAATCAATGTATATCCGAGTTTTGATATATGTAGGGACATATGGATGTCCTTCCTCATCCTTTTCAGCAATAATTGGTATAAACTTTTCTTGCCTCATATTTCCATATATCTCACTAGAAATAATAACAGTTTCATCCCCTACTCCCCCCATTCGTTCATTTGCTTTTTGAGCATATACTTTATCGCAAATAATAAGAACCTTTGTGATTTCAGAATCATTCACACATCGTTCCATAAATGCATATTTATCCTGTCCTTCTTTTAAATCCCATTTATCTAAAACAACATCCACACCATGAGATACTAATCTCTGTGCTAAACTCAGTACCAAATCACTACTTCCCCATGCATATGAAATAAATACCTTAGGAATTCTATCTTCTTGCATCATCATTATACCTCCAATCCACATCTATCTATTCTTAATTTTGTGAACTTTTATATTTAAAACACTCTTCACATTTTAAACTACACTCTTGCATTTCGTATACATCTGAATTTTTCATAACCCCAACATACGGAATATTACTATCGTTACAAAAATCCATTATCTCTTTTCTTCTTTCTCTTTCCATACGATTACCTAAATATACTTTTGTTATTGGAAAAAATTCAACATTATAATCGTTATCGTTTTTCTTTTTAAATGGCATCAATAGTCTCCATTCATTTTGAAATACCCAATCAATACTTTTTCTTAATGTCCCATTAAAATAGATATCCCACAAATATTCTTCGGTTTTATCTCTATCTTTCCAACTAACTAATTTCTTTGTAATATTAGGTCGTGTTTTACAATATACCATAGGAAATAAGCTGTAAAATATATCTTCATATTTTTTGTCATTTGGAAGTACTGTATATTCAATACAAAATCCATGATGACAATTTGCATATGCTCCTCCCCACATTAATTGAGAAAATGGTGTTGTAGCAAAACATGAAATTCTAAATGTATTTTTCAATTCTTTAACATAATCTTGATATTCTTGTTCCATAATTTTAAAAACAACTTGTCCAATATCTTTATTATTTTCTAATCCAACTATAATCTTGTTTTTAAAGATTTCATTTGTCAGACTTTCTATTTGTGATGCCCCTTCCGTAGAAAAAATATGAGAAAAATCGTTATTATTTTCAATTGATTTTATTATTATTTTTAACAATTCTGTTCCTATTTCTTCTGTTGATTTTCCATCATCAATTACTAATCCACATCTTCTACAATATTCCATAAGACGATATTTTTGATACTGATAAAAATCAATGTTAATATCTGAATCATAAATATCATCAAATAATCTAGGCTCTTGCATATAAACGGTATTATTCTTTAATGCAATATTTGAATAATTTACTTTATTTCCCATTTTATCAAACACTTCTTTATCAGGAAAATATTTATATAATTTTAGTGGGATATTTATTCTTGATCTGTAACAGAACTCCTCATATCCCATATCTTCAATTTCTTTCAAAGTCATAATTGAACCATTTACAACACAACATGTAAATGCTAATTGTGGCGTCAATTGCTGTATATGCATTATTAATTCTGATAAATCCATTTTATTTTCCCCTCCAATTCAATAACTATTATACCTTCTATATTTTTAAAAATCTAATACTTTATCTTGAAATAAATAAAACAACTTTTAATAAATTTACACGTATCATTTTATAAATATTTTCAACGTAAACGCTCCAACCCATGTACCTACAAACGCCCCGAAAAATTTGATATAACCATAATAATCCAGTTGCACAAGTTGTACGATTTTAACGAATTGTACAATTCGTACAATTATCACAAATTTTTCAGGAGGTTATAATTATTGAATGCTAAGGAGTTGGAAACACAGCACAATCTTAAAAAGTGGGCAGCCATAATAAAAGAATGTCGTTCAAGCGGCATGATGATACTTCAGTGACTTGAGATAAACAACATATCAAAAGACCAGTATTACTACTGGCAGAGAAAGCTTAAAGAAACATGTATTGATACTTTTGAAAGACAGGCAGCTACATTTGTGGAACTTCCTGTAACTAAAGAAGTTCCGGTATCAACAGAATTAACTGTTACACATACTGTATGTAAAAATGATGCGATAGCTGCTGTAATAAAAACCAATGGAGTTGCCAATAATAACAGGTTTGGAAGAAAGACTGAAAAAATGTCTGATACAAACCAGATATGTTTTATGGAAGTAGATGGAAAGATAGTATTCTTTAATGAAGCAGAAGCAGTGTCTGATCTTGATGCAAATGAGCCGGAAGAACTGGAAATATAGTTTTAGATGGTGAATTATTTCCATTTTCCCATCTATTAATTGTTGCAAAGGATACTCCTAATTCTTCTGCCATCTTTGCTTGGCTGTATTTCAGCATGGCTCTTGCATATATCATCTTATCTTTGAATTCCATAGTAATCTCCATATAAATTCATAACATTTTATAGCAACCTATAATAAAATATAACATTATATAACATTTTTCACAAGACATTGCTTGCCACATTCATCACTTTATCTGTAAATATCCAATAAAAAACGGACTGCACAATTTGCAATCCGTCTTCTTCTATTCTTTATTTCATCCATTAAGCAACTCAAACTCATCTCGGTTTGGAATTATGCTTAAGCTCGAACCTGTGTCCCAAGAAACCCTAATATTTCCAGCATCATCTACCTTTATAATAGTCCCCACTGTCCCAATAGGCGGTGCTTGAATATCATCCATCTTTATTAAACGAACTCTCATCACCACACGATATCTCTCCCTAAGTTTTTCAACTTCTTCTCTGCATATCATCTTATGCCCTCCTTTAAGAATACTACTTCATCAACCATTATGTCGTGAAATAGTAATTCTGTACGCGGGCAATTTTTCAATCATATATTATATGGCAAGAAAAATATTTATACGATATAGCACTCACTATAATCTTTTATTATAGTCTCCGAAAATGCGTATGCTTCACTATTGTAATTAAAATCCTTTTCCCATTCCTGCAAATCACATTCTTCCATTGGTCGAATTGTAAACTCATCTCTCACAAATGTTTTTATGCCCGCTAAAAATTCATCAAAACTTGATGTTATACCTCTTGCATCAACATAATACCATTGCCTATTTTTGTATACCTGACAAAAAGCATGAAATCCTTTTCTATCTTTTGCTTCAATAACATGTACATTATAGTAAAAAACATTTCTTAACGATACAGCAAAATGATTACATGATCCATTCAATAAAACATATGCAGAGTCATAAGGAAATTCATCATCATCTGGCTCCTCAAAATAATCAGAATATCGTATTCTTAAAAGTGAATCCGAATAATTATCATCATTATAAAAGCCTTTATGCCATCCATAAGAATTAAACGACACCAGTTCTCCTCTGTCAGCCATACTATCTCACCATCCAAAATGTCCTATATCAATCTAAAATGCCTAAACGCATCCATAATAGCCTCTTCCTTTTCGGGAGGACACGTAGGTACTCTTCCTTCTCCAGAGCCTATATTGTAGTTCTTTCTCTTATCAATACCGACTTTAGATTTAATCTGTCCAATATAAAGATTTGGCACATGTAAACCATACTTCTCTTGAACATACTCACTAATCTCTTTGTAAGTAGCTCTTCCTGCCTTACCTTCAATCTTTTCAACATCTAAATTAATATCAACATAGCCATCAACCTTTTCCCTACCTAAAAGAACTACCGTCTCCACATGCCCCGTATTAGGAAACATATCAACGCAACAGCACTTCTCCACCTTATACCCTCTCTCCTGCAGAGTAATAAGGTCTCTTGCAAGCGAAGTAGGCTTGCATGATATGTACACCATTCTGTCAACACCGTAATCAATAATCTTCTCAAGTGCCTTAGGGTGGATTCCGTCACGAGGTGGGTCAAGTACGATAAAATCTGGCTTAATCTCAATATTATCAAGTGCCTTTAAGACATCATCTGCAATGAACTCACAGTTAGTAAGACCGTTCTGGGCTGCATTCTTCTTGGCAGCCTCAACAGCTTCCGCAACAATCTCAACACCGATAACCTTGCTTGCAACCGGAGATAACATCTGCGCAATCGTACCCGTACCTGTATACAGGTCATATATAACCGGCTTGCTGCCAGCATTTCCCTGAACATTAACATTTCCCGCAGCTTTAGCAGACACCGTATCATCTGCATTTCCCGCAACACTGTCAGCCCCAGCGCCATCAACACCATCCACATCTCCAAATCCGCCAGAAAGCACATACTCACGTGCCTTAGAGTAAAGCACTTCTGCTCCAAGAGAATTAGTCTGGAAGAATGAGAACGGAGTTATCTTGAAACGCAGCCCAAGAAGTTCCTCCTCAATATAATCCTGACCATACAGAAGCTCAGTTTTCTCGTTAATTACTGCATCTGCAAGGCTGTCGTTAAATGTATGGAGAACACCTGTAAGAGTGCCCTTATATTCAATTGATGTCAGGCGGTTTACAAGCTCTGTGAAATCATGCTCAATCTGAGTCGTTGTTACGATATCAACAAGAATCTGTCCTGTCTTTACTGACTTTCTTACAAGAAGATGACGCAGATACCCCTCGTGGCTTAACTTGTGCTGGAAAGGAAGCTCCTTCTCTATTGCATAATCCTGAACGCATGTGAGAATCTTTCTGTAATCCTCATCAATAATCTTACATTCTGTAACCGGAACAATATCATACATGCTGTTTCGTTTGTGAAGTCCGAGTGCAAGAGGTCCGTCCTTGTACTCATCGCCAAATGAAAATTCCATCTTATTACGGTATTCTTCTGTAACCGGACTTCCGATTATCCCCTCAAATGGAAACTCACCCGAAACAACTTCGCTAAGAAGCTTTTCCACCTGTGCGCTCTTAATCTTTAACTGTTCCTCGTAAGCTACTGTCTGGTAAGTGCAGCCACCGCATTTGCCAAAATGTGGACATGCCGGGTTGGTTTCAAGTGGACTCTTCTCAACAACTTCCATAAGTCTGCCTTCGCAGTGTCCTTTTCTTTTCTTATTCACGCAGAATCTGACAGTCTGTCCCGGAATTGCATTCTTTACGATTGCCTTTTCCTTCTGTCCGTCCTCATCTGTCACCCACACTGTCGCCTTGTTAGGGAAATCAACCTTTTCAACTTTACCTTCGTATACGCTTCCTTTTTTCAATCTATACTCCATTCCGCACATGAATTGTGCCTGTTATTAACATATTAATAGTTTCTGGCAGCACTTATTCACATAACGGCATACCTTGTATAATTTTATCAGAAAAATGTGCTAAAGTATAGTAGTCACATTTACTCAACCACGCTGGCATTCTTTGCCTGCACTGCAGAATGTATTCTTTCAAGTACCTTGTCACACAGCCATGTATAAGCAGCCCCGGCAGCATTCAGTCCTATACGTAATGCAACCGCATAAGGCATTCCAAAAAGTCCCGCCGCAATTGATAATGCGCCAAATGTATTAAAAGCTGTCTGCCATGCATAACCAGCGGAATATCCGACTCCGATACCACCTATCATGCCTATATACGGATACATTGATTCTGGCAGAACTATATACATCACTGCAAAAATCGCACATCCAACAACATTAAACAATGCCCTGTTTCCAATTCTCTTATCAACATCTTTAGAAAACGGCAGACACACTGACATGCACGCAATTCCAATCCACATTGCCCTAGGCAGTCCCATCAGTGAAACAATCAGCATAGCGCTTGATACGATAAATGTAAGCTTAATGTACCATCTTGTCCTTGCTGAATTAATATTAAATTCCTTAAACAAATCCCAAAATGTTCTTCTATATGGTCTGTTCCTCTGATTCTTATAGAAAATAATCATGCATACTAACATCCCGGCAAGCAGTCCCACAACTCTCATCATATATTCATGGCCTGTGACATCATATCCCTGCAGCAAAAGATACCCAAGAACAAATGTTGAATGATTATACATAATTACATTGTGACATCCCATTATCATAAGAAGCATAATACACACAACATTTATTACAAATGCAGCAACTGGCGGTACCATATTGGAAACCCTCGGTCCTGCTATCAATATCGCATATATCCCCATTATCGAAATCAAACCATGTGATGTCTTAATTCCAAAATCCGCCTGTCTTAATACCAGCACTGCAAGAAGCACTGTAACTCCGACAACGCTGTTATTATTCCCCAGCAGCTTACTGAATACTGTAACTACTGCGACGCAGAATATCATAACAAGATACACCTTAAAATTATATATAAGAATATGTCTTCTTTTCTCTTTAGAATCCTGTGTGTTCTTGATAAGCTGTTTTGAACCAGCCGAGCTTAACTGTAACTCCTGATAAAATGTCATAAATTCCTGCTTTCCTTTCCTCCCCTTAAATTTTGCTTAATGACAGGGTTGAGTAATATAACACTGATTACACCCCTATGTCAATTAAGAAATAATTAAATATTATGCAATAAAAAAAGCCACAACCGCTGACATATCCTAATGGACATATCAAGCCGGCTGTAGCTTTCAATCATATCGCACTTATTACATTATTTCTCGATGTCTTCATCCTCGAAATCATCGTCAAAATCTTCGTCTTCGAAATCTTCATCATCGAAATCATCTAAATAATCTGGTGTAAAATATCTGTATACAGCATAAGCGATACCAGCAACTGCTGCAACTGCACCAACGATAGCAAGAACAGCTATGATAATTGTGCTGCACTTCTTGCAGCATTTCTTATCTTCATCTTCCTTCTTGCTAATAAGTTCTCCTAATTTAGTAGCTGCGATAAGCTCATCTAATTTTTCTTTACTCATAACAATATCTCCTTTCATACCACGGATTTAATAAATGTATTATAGCATAGCGTTAAACATTTGTCATTATAGTTTTTTAAGTCTGGCAAATCCTGCCAGCATTTTCTTCTGTCCGTACTCTGCAAATTCAACTGTTACCATATAGTCTCTTGCTGAATCCTCTATAGCAAGTACCTTTCCTTCGCCGAATTTCACATGGCTCACCATATCACCGACACTGTAGCCAAGTCCACCTGAAGATTTTGCACTTATATCTGCACCTCTTGCAGCACCTATTACATTTCTTGAAGATAAGCCGCTTCGTGTAGGCATTCCTGCATAAGCACTTCTTACAGAATCTGCCGGAGTCTTTCTCTTTTCTGGTTTCTTAAGATTAAATAGCTCCATAGGGTCTTTTCCAAATCCCGGATTAGAACCACCATTTATCTTAACCTTTCTTGAGCTATATGTTCCTGCTGCCCTTCCGCCTGGTGTGCCGCTTCCGTAGCTGCTAAGAATTGATCTGGCTGTTGCACGCATGTTAATGCCTGTTGTATCTGGCTCATCTGATATCCCGCCATATGCAATCCTGCCTTTAGCATACCCACTGGAATTGTTTTCTATGTGCATATATTCTTTAGGAATTTCATTAATGAATCTTGAAACCTTATTCATCTGTGTTTCACCACGCACCATACGCGACTTGGCACTTGTAAGATTAAGTATTTTCTCTGCTCTTGTTATTCCAACATAGCACAGTCTTCTCTCTTCCTCAATCTCAGTTGAATCATCTGACACAATTGTCATATAGCTTGGGAAAAGTCCGTCCTCCATTCCTGTCATATACACGATTGGAAATTCCAGACCTTTCGCACTGTGCAGCGTCATAAGCATTACATGAGGCTCTGACTCATCAAGATTATCAATATCCGCTATTAAGGCAACTTCTTCAAGAAGTCCTGAAAGTGTAGGCTCTTCGCCTGCTTCTTTACAGCTCTCCTCATAGCTTACAACCTTATTAATGAATTCATCCAGATTCTCGCGTCTTGCCTCAACCTCTTCCACCGTTTCATTCTGTGAAAGGCTCTCGATATATCCTGTATCCTCAATTACAGCCTCAGCCAGTTCCTTTAATGACATGAATTCTTCCTTGGCACGCAGTCTTCCAATAAGGTCAACAAATGGCTCTAACTTGGAAAGTGCCGCATTCTTTATTGTGTCAATACCCTTTGCATTGACAAGTGCTTCCCAGAAAGTAATATCATTAAAATCTGCATATTCCTGCAATCTGTCAATCGTAGTATTACCAATCCCCCTCTTCGGAACATTTATAATTCGCTTAACCGCCTGACCATCAAGACCATTATCAATAGTTTTAAGATAAGCAAGAATATCTTTGATTTCCTTTCGCTGATAGAAATTCTGTCCGCCATATATCTTATATGGAATGTTGTGAATCATCAGCTTTTCTTCAAGCGCTCTTGACTGTGCATTAGTTCTGTAAAGAATGGCAACATCATTATAATTCCAGCCATCCCTTACATACTCTGCAATACCACTCGCAACGCCTTCTGCCTCATCATACCCGTTCTCATACAGAGTATAATTGACCTTCTCGCCCTCTCCGTTATCAGTCCAGAGTGACTTGCTCTTTCTGCCAATATTATTACTTATCACCGCATTTGCAGCATTAAGAATAGTCTGCGTCGAACGGTAATTCTGCTCAAGCTTTATAACCTTAGCGCCTGTGAACACATTTTCAAAGTTAAGAATATTATAAATGTTTGCTCCACGGAACTTATATATAGACTGGTCATCATCACCAACCACACATATATTGCCATACTTTGCTGCAAGCATTGCAACAAGCTTAAACTGTGATGTATTAGTATCCTGATACTCGTCGACCATTATATATCTGAATCTGTCCTGATAATGCTCAAGTACCTCTGCATCACTCTGAAACAGCTCAACCGTCTTGAATATCAAATCATCAAAATCAAGTGCATTGTTAAGCTTAAGCGTCTTCTGATATTCTCTGTATACGCCTGCAATTCTTCTAAGATTATAGTCGTTACCTGCCTCAAGCTCGAACTCATCAGGAGTCTTTAACTCATCTTTAGCAGATGAAATCTTACTCATAATTGCACGCTCTTTAAGCATCTTCGTATCTATATTCATCTTCTTACATATATCCTTGATTACAGACTTCTGGTCGTCCGTATCATATATCGTAAAGTTATTATCGTATCCAATTCTGTCTATGTATCTTCTTAAAATTCTCACGCATGTTGAGTGGAATGTACTTACCCATACAGCCCCTGCACCCTGTGCCACAGTAGTCTCAACTCGTTCTTTCATCTCTCTTGCAGCTTTATTAGTAAATGTAATTGCCATAATATTATATGGGTCTACTCCGCATTCTTCTATTAAATATGCAATTCTGTTCGTAAGCACGCGTGTCTTTCCAGAGCCTGCCCCGGCAATAATAAGCAGCGCACCATCTGTATATTTAACTGCCCTTTTCTGGCTGTCATTCAAATCTTCTAATCTCATATATCCACCTTCATGCAAATGTGAAATCTATATCCACCTTATTTCTACCAACTACCACATTATACAAAAACAACGGGATGTTGCCAAGCCAATATGACAACATCCCTGATTGTTATTTATTAAATTCACATATTACTAATTGTCAGATTATGCAAGCTTTGTTCCACAGTTAGAACAGAACTTAGCGCCATTAGTTGGTGTTCCACAGTTAGGACAGAACTTAGGTGCTGTGCCACCTGACACATTTGCATTATTATTCATTGCAGTATTCATGTTATTCATCATCTGCTGTCCAACCTGCATTCCCATCTGGAGCTGCATCATATCACTGGCAATATTCGAACCGCCTCTTGAATTGCCGATACTATCAGCCATAGCCATCTGTGTATATCTGTTCATATCTCCAACCATTGCCTGAGAAGCTGCCTTATTAGTCATCTTCTGTACTTCTTCCGGATAAGAGAAGCTTGAGATAGTAAAGCTTGTTATTGTGATTCCTAACTTGCTCATCTCCATATCAAGGTCTGTCTTAATACCCGCTGAGATATCATAAGCATTAGCCTGAAGATTAAACATATCCTTGCCTTCTTTAGAAATCCACTTCATAAGAAGCTGGTCAAGAACTGCTGATATTCTTTCCTTAACATCTGCAACAGTGTACATCTGCTTTACACCTGCTACCTTGTCTATAAGCGTAATGTAATCAGATACTGAAAACGAGAAGTTACCGAAAGCTCTTATTGGCATGCCACCTGGAAGTGCCTGTGTTGGAATAAGAATAGGATTCTTAGTTCCCCACTTCTCTGTGAATTCCTTAGTATTAACGAATAAAACTTCAGCTCTTACTCCACTGTTGAAGCCAAACTTAAAGCCTTTAAGTGTTGATAAGAATGGAATAATCTGTGATTCAATATCAAAGCTTCCCTCGTCCTTAAAAATACCTTCAATCTTACCATTGTACATAAAGATTGCATCCTGGCCGGCGCGGATAATCAGCTTACTGCCTTTCTTGATTTCTCTGTTGGTCCATTTCCAGAAGATTATATCATCTCTGTACTCTTCCCATTCAACTACGTTGGCAAACTGCCCTTTGAATAATCCCATGTTCCCTCTCCTTATCTATGTATTGCTTATCTCATTATAAATGTGCTTCTGAATTATAAGCCCATCTGAGCCTTAAGTGCTGCTAATTCATCATCAACTGCTGTGTTAGCTGGCTCTGCATCATACTTAGCTGCAAGACTGTCAACATCTGCCTCAAGCTGTGTCTGGTTAAGCTCTGCCATTGCATTAGCCTCGTCAAGCATCTTATTAGCCTTAGCCTCCATCTTACCGAATGCATCCATGCTTGTTCCAACACTGTTAACACTTGAACCAACCTTGTTGATTCTCTCCTGAGCCTTAGCTGCTGCAACCTTAGCCTTAACTGCATCTCTTCTTGCTTCAAGAGACTGGATATCCTTGCAGAGCTTATCATGCATCTGACGCATCTTAGCTGCATTGTCTGCTGCAATATTATATGTCTGCTGTAATGTAGCCTGCTTAGAAACTAACTGCTGCTTCTTCTCAAGGAATGTTCTTGCATCTGCCTCGTTGCCAGCCTTAAGAGCCTTTTCTGCATATGACTGATACTTGGCAACATCTGCTGTGCATTCATCAAGCTCTCTTTTACATCTTGTCTCCTCAGCCATAACTGAAGCTGTCTCTGCCTTAACCTTTCCAAGGTCGCTCTCAAGATTTCTCATGTACTGGTCAATCATCTTCTCTGGATCTTCACACTTATCGAGAAGTGCATTGATGTTAGCGCTCATAATGTCCTTGAATCTTGTTAAAATACCCATAATAATCCTCCATTCCTGTGCCGCTTTCTGGCACATATCACCCTCTGGTGCATCCGAATTCTGTCTCCCAGAATTCTTAAAAAACCTTTTTCATTATAATATATCAGGAGTAAAAAGTCACGAATATTTGCTCCTATGAAACATATTTTATATTCTTGTAATAAAAATTAAAATATCATAATATGCACATTACACTATGCTAAAGTTCATTATATTATTCCTACTTGAAATGTGGTTTTAAAAACTATATAATATAGCTTAAGCATTAATATAAATGTATTCTCTCATGAATACGCATTTTTAAAGAAATGAGGAACATATGAACAACGATATTAAAGAGCTTATGAGCGGTATTCTTAAAGATATGTCCGCTCTTAACTATATAAAACCCGGAGATGTGCCTAACATCAATCTGTACATGGATCAGGTTACAACATTTATGTATGAACATCTTCACGATACAAAGCGTACCACTGATGATAAAGTACTAACCAAAACAATGATTAACAACTATGCCAAAAACAATCTGCTGCCATCACCAGTAAAGAAAAAGTACTCTAAGGAACACATATATATCCTTACATTTATCTATTACTTTAAGAACATTCTCTCAATAAGTGATATACAGAAAATGCTCAATCCTCTCACTGAGAAATTCTTTGATGAAGGTTCCAAGCCGGATCTGGATTATATATATAAAGAGATTTTTTCAATGGAATCCTCCCTTGCAAGACCATTATCTAAAGATATATTTGCAAAGTCTGAACAGGCAAGCAATGCATTTTCAGATGTAAAGGATGATGATGACAGAGAATTCTTACAGTTCTTCAGCCTTGTATGCCTTTTAAGCTTTGATGTATACATGAAGAAGAACATGATTGAAAGTCTGATTGATGATTACTCTGCCAAGCATGCGCCAAAGCAGCCTGATAAGCCTGATAAAACAGACAAAAAGAAATAATACATACAAATTAAGGGAACTGCCAGTACTGACAGTTCCCTTTTACATTGCTTCATATATTACTTATTATCTTCTGACTCTTTCTCAAGCATGCCAAGTCTTTCAAATACTCTGTCATACCCGTCATTACCATAATTAAGCGAACGGTTTACCCTGCTGATTGTCGCAGTAGACGCACCTGTCTTCTCTGCAATATCAAGATATGTCCTGTGTTCTCTTAACATCTTGGCAACCTCAAATCTCTGGGATAAGGATAAAATCTCGTTAATTGTACATACATCCTCAAAGAAATCGTATGCTTCATCTAAATCCTTAAGACTTAATATTGCCTGAAAAAGCTGCTCAACAGCCTGTGTCTTTAACTTATTGTTCATAATTATCCACCCCGGTTTTCCAAAAATAACATTGGCTTATTACTTTTAAATTTTAACACAGTGAAGTTTTGAAGTAAAGACATTATTCACTTCTTAATGCCACAACAGGGTCTTTTTTAGCTGCAAGCTTTGCTGGGATAAGTCCGGCAATAAATGTAAGGAACATGCTTATTATTATAAGTATTACTCCTCCTGCAACCGGAAGCTGTGCAACATTGGAAATGTCTGTAAGGTGCTTAATCAACGCATTTGCAGGTATGCACAACAATAAAGTTACAACAATGCCGAGTGCGCCTGAGACAAAACCTTCAATAAGTGTCTCTGCATTGAATATTCTTGAAACATCTTTCTTAGAAGCACCAATACTTCTTAATACTCCAATTTCCTTAGTTCTTTCAAGTACTGAAATGTATGTGATAATACCTATCATTATTGAAGAAACTATAAGTGATATTGCAACAAATGCTATTAATACATAAGAGATTGCATTAATAATTGTACTTACTGATGACATCATTATTCCAACATAATCTGTGTAGTTAATAACATTTTCTTCCTTGCCATCGTCCTGCTGCAGCTTATTGTAATCCTTGATAATATTCTGAACCTTCTCCTTAGAGTCAAAATCAGTTGCATATATATCTATCTGTGAAGGTGTATCAAGGTCTGTAATTCCAAGCTTCGACTTATTGCTGTCTAATGTTGCATCTGTTGTTCTAGCCTTTAGTGACGCTGAGAAAAGCTGTAGTATCTGATCATCGCTCATTCCACTTGTCATTGCCTGCATCTGAGCGCTTTCCTCTGGTGAAAGTGTTGCCATATATGCATTTACATCATCCATTGTAATCTCTGTATTCCTGTCATTGTCAAATGGAACTCCTGTAAATATATCAACGCTTGTATCAGCAAGCTGTGCCTTGGCAATCTCACTGTTCTTTACTTCTTCGATAATATATTCCGTAAGCTTTGCTGTATAACCGATTCCACTTGAAAGTGAAGTACTGACTGCATCATCATTAGGTCTGATTATTCCACATACTTTAATGTCTGTTCCGTTATTTACAACATTTGTCATATACTTATCATCTTTGCTGTAATCGTCCCATGTACCAGTCACATCATTGTACTTATACATGTCTGTAGGCATAACAAGCTTAAACTCTGTATCAAGAATCTCGTCAAATGTATAGCTTATATCTTTTTTTGTTTCGTATGATTCACCAACCATCATTTTCTTAAAGAGTGTTCTTACTTCCTCAGGGTCTTTAAGACCTAATGAGTAAAGTGTATAATCATCAACCTCGTTATTCTTATCTGCAACAAGCACAACCTCATTGAAATTCTCTGGCCAGTGTCCTGCAAGGACATCATACTGCTCATCAAGAACCTGCTGGTTTCCTAAAAGCTGGTTCCACACACTGCTGTTAGAAAACATTCCCATGCCCATACCTGATGACATTGAAGAAGATGCGCTTGTTGCACCTTCGCCATATATTGAATCAAACATTGTACCTGGATTTAACTGCTCAACACCGTTAGAAGTATCCTTCATATAAATGTTAAGAGGAACATCATATGAATACTGGATATCACTTACATATGACTTAATGTCAGAGCTGCCGTTTTCAATGTATTTCTTAAACTCAGAAAGGTTATTGCTCTTAACTTCCTTTACCATGGTATTAATCATATCACCCATGATATCGTTAGAATATATTTTAGACTTATCCTCATGCTCTTCTGAATCCGAATTACCTGTCATGCTTGATACCATACTGCTTATATCAATAGCTTCCGCCTGAAGTGTTATAGGATAACTCGAAAGCGTATCTCTCTGAACCCTGTCTATGTATAACTGGATACCATTTGAGATAGACAGAATCATTGCAATACCGATAATTCCTATGCTTCCTGCAAATGCAGTAAGAATCGTTCTTGTTTTCTTAGTCATCAGGTTATTAAAGGAAAGTGAAAGTGCTGTAAAGAATGACATAGATGTTTTCTGCTTCTTTCCTGACTTTTTAATCTTTTTTTCTGATGTCTTAACCTTAACAGCCTCTTTAGCCCTGATATCAGCTTCCATATCTTCTAACAAATATGGATCAGAGTCATCAGTTATCACACCATCAAGCAATTTGACTATTCTTGTAGAATAATCTTTGGCAAGCTCCGGATTATGAGTTACCATAATTATAAGTCTGTCCTTTGATATCTCCTTTAAAAGCTCCATAATCTGGATACTTGTCTCTGTATCAAGTGCTCCTGTGGGCTCGTCGGCAAGCAGGATATCAGGATTATTTACAAGAGCTCTTGCAATAGCAACCCTCTGCATCTGTCCACCTGACATCTGATTAGGCTTCTTGTGAATCTGCTCTCCAAGTCCAACTTTCTCAAGTGCCTCTATCGCTCTTTTCTTTCTCTCTGCCTTAGATACACCTGAAAGCGTAAGTGCAAGCTCTACATTAGATAAAACAGTCTGGTGCGGAATCAGATTGTAACTCTGAAACACAAAACCAATAGAATTATTTCTGTAAAAATCCCAGTCTCTGTCCTTATAATTCTTAGTTGACACTCCATTTATCTTAAGGTCGCCGCTCGTATACTTATCAAGTCCGCCTATAATATTAAGCATAGTAGTCTTACCACATCCGGACTGTCCAAGAATCGACACGAACTCGCAGTCCCTGAACCTGAGATTAATGCCCTTAAGTGCACTCACAGTAGTCGAACCGGACACATAATCCTTTTTTATATCATTTAATTCAAGCATGGAATACTCCTTTTATTTTAATGTGGGTTGCAGATTGGGAATTGGTATGCATCCTTCAACTTGCGTACATGACGTTGTGGCATCTGACTATAGCATACGCTTTCAGGAATCCTGCGCTTAGTGTAACTAAATGCCGCTATCTACAGAGTTCATTACGGTGTGTCAAATCAAACGCGCTTCGCTTGAACGAGATTTGACGCACCGCCCTCATGTATATAGCGACATTAAGTTACACACAGCTCGAATTATTCAAGCGTATGCTATAGTCAGACACCGCAACTGATATACACAACATTTAAGACGCAGACCAATTCCCAATCCGCACTCCTCAATTAATATACACCATGGAAAGCTTGGCTTGCAATTTATTCCAGCACATTTTATACTAATATTGTTTTTTATTTATAAAAATATAATGATTATCAGGAGTCTATGTGAAATACTTTATCAGATTTAAATTACGGAATTTAACAGTCGCCGGTCTTGCTTTGATTATGGCAGCTACATCTGCTGTTCCATTTTTTGCTTATCCTGACCAGTTGATGGCTGATACACAGGATGACCTCGATGCTGTTAATAAACAGCTTGAAGAATTAAGGAATAAACAGAGCGAACTCAATGCGTCTTACGGAGAGCTTAACGAGAAGCTGTCTGCTTCCGGAGAGAAGCTTTCTTCTATTGAGGATGCAGTTAATGCTAAGCAGTCAGAGATTGATGCTACCAATATCCAGGTTGCTGATATGCAGGCAGAGATTGACCAGCAGTATGCCGCCATGAAGCTCCGAATCCAGTTTATGTATGAGAATAATAATGCTACTATTCTGTCAACGCTTCTGTCAGCTGAAAGCCTTTCTGACCTTTTATCCAAGTCAGAATATATCCAGCAGATTTCTAATTATGACCACCAGAAAATGCAGGAATTAAGTGACCTTCTGGCCTCTCTTAAAGAAACTCAGGCAAAGCTTGAACAAGAAATGGCTGAACTTGTCACTCTTAAAGATGATGCCGCCCGCGAAGCTGATAATTTTGCTGTACTTCTCTCACAGTGTCAGACAGAGCTTGACACTACAAGCGACAGCATTACTGATGCAGAAGCACTTGCGCTTGAATACGAAAAGCAGATTGAACAGGAAATGTTAGAGCGTCAGCGCCGTGAAATGGAAGCTCTTGAAGCTGCAAGAAAAGCACAGGAAGAGGCTGACAAAGCCAATAACTCTGGCAATTCCAGTAACACAGGCGGTAATTCATCTTCCGGTTCTGCTATGGTTGACCAGAACGCTCTTAACAACGTTCTTAAGAATCACACTGCTGAAGATGTTGCCATGCTCGCAGCAATTATTGAATGTGAAGCCGGCAACCAGTCATATGAGGGCAAATGTGCTGTAGGAAGTGTTGTTATCAACAGAGTTGCTGACCCACGCTTTGCCAACAGCATAAGCGGCGTAATATATGCACCTTACCAGTTTTCACCTGTTGCCAGCGGACGATTTGCAATAGTACTTGCAAGAGGTGCAAATGCAGCCTGCACCCAGGCAGCCGTTGATGTGCTTAACGGTTATATCAATATTAACGCACTATATTTTCATGTATATGACAGTTCTGTCGATGTGGGCGGAACCGTTATCGGAGATCATGTATTTTACTAACTCATTAAATATACCAAGGGGAGAATTATTAACTATGAAGAAAGCAACTAAAGCATCTGATAACAGATATTATCAGGCAAGATTTTCTGCAGCACAGAAAAATACTGAATTTGAAAGCCGTGAAGCAGCTTCAGATGTCGTAGGTATAGACAGAACAAGACTTGCAAGAATTGAACTTGGCAATGTAACACCTTATGCGGACGAGGTTGTATCTATGTCAAAATGCTACAACGCTCCTGAACTCTGCTACAATTACTGCTCAAGCGAATGTCCGATTGGAAGGCTTACAATGAAGGAAGTCGAGATTAATTCTTTTGACAGATTATCATTAAAAATGCTTGGTTCTTTGAATGATATCGAAAACCTGCGAGCTTCTATTATCAATATCTCTGCTGATGGTCAGGTTGATATTGGAGAGCAGGAGGAATTCAAGCAGATACTTGAATCCCTCGACCTTATTTCCAATAATGCGAAAGCCCTTGAATTGTGGGCTAAGAAAAACATTAAGAATATTTAACGGCTGTATCTTACATAATCTACCGTAACAAAGCCTTTGTTTGCACTATTGGCAGAATTATCATGTGATACATATACACCGCTCTTTACACCAACCCATCTTCCGGCTTTGGCAATAACGGAAACAGGGTTGGTGTATTCTTTTCCGTCTGTGCTTATCTCTATCGTTACTGTTTCAACAGGTGCTTCCTTAACAGGAAGTCCACCCTCGACATAATCTTTAGTTCCTGTCTTTTTAACTGTGTATCTGAAATATATTTCCTTAAGATTATCGTATGAAGCAAGCAATTCTTTAGTCTCTTTAGTATAAGCCTGGTCACAGTCAAACTGCTGCACACCCTTTACTGCATACACTTCCATCTTACCGCCTTTAACAGTCACATCTGCTGCCAGATAATCCATTCCCATATGAATGAATCCGGCATTATCACCATCAGCCATTCCACTGATATTCATCTTAGTAATACAGCTAAATTCCGGTGCCGGCCACTTCTGCAGGAGAAGATTTCTGTAATCGCCAATTGGTCTGTTTGATGCTCTACCAACCGCATTAAGCTTTATATAAGAACCGTCATCAGACACATTTCCACTTTCATCAGTGCCAAACTGCGCCCAGTCACTATCAGGATTGGCGTTCCACTGCCACTGCAATCCCAAAGTATCTTCTGTGAATTCGTCTGTAGTATCCGGCTCACATATCTCATAAACTGCACCGACATCAGGTTTTTCGTACTCCATCACAGGCTCGCCGTAATCATTGCCATCTTTCTTAACTCCAATAACAGGCCAGTCATTTTCCCAGCTCATTGGCTGCAAATGTGTTATTCTGCCCGCTGCGTACACATCCTGAAAATGTATAAACCAGTCCTGTCCTGTAACTGTGTCAACCCATGCACCCTGATGAGGTCCATTGACAGGCGAATCTCCCTGTCTCATAACCACTTTATACTCATATGGTCCAAACACATTTTTCGACCTTAACACTGTCTGCCAGCCTGTCTTAACACCGCCAGCCGGTGCAAATATATAATACCATCCGTTTCGCTTATACATCTTAGGACCTTCTATTGTAATCTGGTCATTTAAGTTACCGTCAAATATAATCTTTTCCTCACCAATAAGCCCCATTCCATCCGGCTGCATCTCTACCATATGAAGCACACTCTTGTATCCGATACGGCTCTTGGCAACTCCTGCAACAAGATATGCCTTTCCATCCTCATCCCAGAATGGGCATGGGTCAATCCAGCCTGCGCCTGGTCTTATATTCACTGGCTTACTCCACTCACCATAAGGGTCTGTTGCTGTAGTCATATATATTCCTTCATCCGGCATTGGGAAGCACACATAATATGTACCCTCATGATATCTTATTGCAGGTGCCCACACTCCGCATCCATGAATTGGATTTCTATATCTGAATTCTGGAATTTCAGCCAAAATGTAGTTAACAACCTTCCAGTTTACAAGGTCCTTAGAATGAAGCAACGGCATAGCCGGAGCATTAGAAAAGCTTGATGATATCATAAAATAATCATTACCGACACGGATTGCGTCCGGATCTGAATAATCAGCGTAAAGTATTGGATTCTTGTATCGTCCATTTCCTAAATCTGCTGTCCACATATATGACCTCTTTCTGCCAGTTTACGGCTCAATAATTTATTTCTGCTTATGCAGATATTTCTCTGCTATCATATTACAACAGTTAAATAAGAATTTCCAGTACTTTTGTAAAGTTATTTTATAAAAGTTTTTTAATTGACATTTTATTATTAAGTATTCTGTGCTTAAACCGATATTATATATAACCGTGTTCATTGCTGAAGATGAAAGGCGGGTATACTTATGATAATTGCAGACAGTAACATGAGTATGTCTTCAAGAAGACACTACTCACAAAAGGTATCAAGCGGCATGGTCGCAGCAGGCAGCTCTGGTAACTCCTTTAGTTTTGGAATGAGCCAGGCAAGAAGCAGCTTAAGCCAGAAAGAATCATATTTTAGTAATTCTTCTGATTCTCCGGACAGAAAGTATGACGACATGTTTCTGATGATGCCACTCTACAATCGTTCTGGCAGACTTAATGTCCCGGACGATTCTTCTAAAACGGATTTGGCTGGTGAGGAATCACCAGAAGGCACGGAGGCTTTAACACCTGCTTACAACAAAGCCAGCTTAGTTTCTATGCGGCAGAATGTAAGCTTCAGTTACACAGAAATAACAAGAAAGGTTTATATGTCCCTGTTGGATTTTATTCAGTCTCTGTCCTTCCGTGGAATGTTTCATGATACTGACAGTTTATCCTGCAATTCAGTCTCTGGCACATCTTCATCTGACAAAGCCTCAAAAACCCTTTCTATTACTAACCAGATTTCTCCTACTGTGTGGACTGTAAGAACCAGATATTCTTCAACCTATGAAGAAAAGGAAAGCACTTCATTTTCAACAACCGGAACTGTTAAAACAGCAGACGGCAGGGAACTTAATTTTAATCTTGATATGACCATGTCCCGCAGATACATGGAAGAACACAGCATTGAATTTGTTTCCAGCTTTGACACTGTACTGACAGACCCGCTTGTTATTAATCTTGGATGCAATCCTGTTTCTATTTCTGATAAGTCCTTCAGTTTTGACATTGATTGTGATGGTAAAGACGAGACTATTGCACAGATGAATCCTGAAAGTGGCTTTCTGGCTCTTGATAAGAACAGCGACGGAATTATCAATGACGGCAGCGAGCTGTTCGGAACCAAGACCGGTAATGGCTTTTCAGAGCTTGCAGAATACGATTCTGACGGCAACGGATGGATTGATGAGAATGATGAAGTCTATGACCAGTTAAAGGTCTGGGTTAAAGATGAGAATGGCAAGGACACGCTCTTATCACTTAAGGAAGCCAATGTCGGTGCAATCTGTCTTGGCAGCTCCAAAACAACATTTCATGTAACTGATGATGATAACAATCTTAAAGCTAAAGTACGAAGCAGCGGCATGTATCTTCATGAAGACGGCAGCGCCGGTTCTGTACAGCAGGTGGATTTTTAATTCTGTATTGGGGATATCTTCGATATCCCCAATATTTTTTGTATCCCTTTCTAATGCCTGGGTGCTATTTTTCTCTGTTCGCTGACACAATTCCATTTTTGCTGTTTTGCCACAGGCTCTGTTTTTCCGTGCAGGCTGCGTGTTCCCCGTTGGCTCTGTATTTTCCGTGCAGGCTGCTTGACCCCGTTGGCTCTGTATTGTATTTTCCGTGATGGCTGCTTGCGACCTATATATTCATAATATTTGCTCTCTTATAGGCACATTTTGCGCCTTTTCAATCCCAAAGCTTCTTCTCAACCTATAAGATTCATTATTTCTATTCTTTAATAGGTAAAACTGCTCTCCACAATCTGAAAATCCACAAAATCACATAAATTTTCCCAAAAATCTTCCTATAAGAGACTATATTATGCGACTACCTATAGGTATCACGTATTGTCTGCGTATGAAGCTTCCTTTATTTATCATCATATTTTGCCGAAACTTGTTTTTCTCAGTATGTTTGCATATTTTTAATATATCAAACTATTGATTTTTATATATTTGTATAGTATATTTATTAAACAGTTTTTGCCTGTAATTGCAAAAGGGGGATTTTTATGGGAGATATACAGAATTATAATATGGAACATGTTGACACATTAGCACCTGACACGATTAAAGAGTCTGTTATGTGCAGGCATTCACAATTATCTCTTTTACTAGCTGATATACAAGGAAGAATTTCTAATGCTCCTGAAGGTTCTCTGCGAACTGCCAGAAAAGCTCATGGCTGCCAATATTATCATAAGGTTGAAGTAAATGATACCAAAGGAACATATATCAAAAAGCATAACTATAATCTTGCAATTGAACTTGCACAAAAAGATTATGATTTAAGAATTGAACAATGCCTGCTGAAAGAATTAAATTTTCTTGAAGTCATACTTAAGAAATATAATCCATCAGAAATTCAGCATATTTATGATTCACTTAACAGCTTCCGCAAAGAAATGGTTACTCCAGTTTTTGTATCAGATGAAGATTTTACTGCAAACTGGAAAGCCTCAGAATATACTTCTTTAGGATTCACTCCTGACTGTGCTGAATACTATACTGATAATGGTGAACGCGTACGGTCTAAGTCTGAAATTATCATAGCTAACAAACTCTATCGCTATAATATCCCTTATCGATACGAATATCCTCTGCAGCTACAATCTGGTATCATAACACACCCGGATTTTACCTGTCTTAATGTTAAAACAAGGCAGGAATATATATGGGAACATTTTGGTATTATGGATAATGCAGAATATGCCTGTAATGCCATCAAAAAAATCAGTGATTATGCTAATTCAGAATATGTCCTTGGCAGAAACTTCATAGCAACATTTGAAACCGCTGGTACTCCAATCAATGCTAACTGCATAGATTCTTTGATAAAAAGTCATCTCTGTTGATACCTTTTTATAGTCGCATTTTTGATTTCTTATAGGTTGTTCCTTACCAGATTTCCAAAAAATGTTTCTTATTTTCACAAAACATTCCTTAATAAAGACAAATTTTCCTATCAAATAGCTTTAATTCACTATTTGATAGGAAAATACCCTGAATTTTATTAAGATTGTGCTGAATATGACCTATTATTCATGTAAAAAATGTTTTCTTATAGGAAAACCAAATCTCACCAAGACATATCTCTTTCCATCTGCACAGAAAACCCAGCTGTTATGTAACAATCCCACCAAAACAATCCCGCCATGCATAGTCCTTCCTTACAGCTTTCTAGAAATTCAAATCAATATCTATTCCCTTAATATCCTCATTAAGCATCTTATTATCTTTCATTATCCTGACTATCTGCTTCTGGGCTTCAGTTACATGGTCGATATCATTGCCTTTGACACTAGCATTCATCTCTAGCTTGTCAGCCTCTGCCTGTCCCTCAATAATCTCTTCCTGCTCTTTTCTTTCCTTGCGCTTTTCGTCAATCTTTTCCTGCTGTTCTTCCTGTTTCTTCTCTGCTTCGTCAGCTTTTTCCTTATTCTCTTCTACCTTGTCATCAATGTTGTCTTTACCTTCATTTACAAGCAGGTTCTTAACCTCACCCTCAACAGCACCTATTATCTGGTCTGCTGAGTCCTGTGCCTTTAGCATTTCCTGAGACTTATCCCTGTCAATTTCAGCAAGTGCAATTGAAGCTGTCGTGCATGCAATCTTAAGCTCCTTCTGACCAATTTCATCCTTAAAATGTATCTGTGATGAATTCAGCTTAAGTACCTTCTCCTGATACTCTGTAAGAGGAGTGTTCTGTAATTCCTTTAATCGTTCAAGTTCTTCCTTTGAAAATTTGTCCTCAGCCGAACCATAACGGTTATTCTGATATTTTTCAAGCAGTTCAAGGTCTTTCTGTTCCTGTGAATCCTTATCTGCACCATAGTCCACACGGTATGCTTCCTTTTCATTCTCCAAATCACTGACCTTCTTCTTAAGTTCTGTGATTTCATCAAGCTTATTGAGTTTATCAAGCTTCATATCATCAATATTCTTATCTGTCTTATCAGCAGATTTCCATGCATCAGATATAAGCTTCATAGCCTGCTTTCTTGCCCGGAGCCTCTTGGCATCAATCTGATTGTCTTTATATGGCTTCAGATTAAGTTCCGATGCATTAATTGTTTTCCTGTTCTTGGATTCACCTGTGTTTTCAGCACTTTTTCCTGCATCATTTAACCCCTGTGCAGCCGCCTGATTATTCATTGTACTTCTTATCGTAAGTGACATATGCCCTCCTTGTCATAACCCTGTCCCAAACTCCTTTTCGGGAATCACATTAGTTTAAATATATATCGGCATATGTACCACCATTATTATAGTCACTTCTTGTTTATAATGAATAAATATGATATAGTCTTACTATCAATTTATCATGAGGGGAGATTATGATGAAATTTGCAAAAGAAACTGATAAGGTGCTGACAATCATATACACTGTTTTCAGTGTTTTACTTATTACCACATTTATATTATTAATTATATATGCAGGAGGTCTTATGAACAATGCCGGCGGCAGTATTAATAAAGCTGGCAGCTATTCACCTGATGATTACACAGCAGGATACAGATTTATGGGACATTTGTTTTATGGTGGACTTTATTTCACAGCATCTGTTTTCTTATATATAATTGCTATATATGCAGCACTTTTTGCTTTACCGCTTATAATAATTACAATATTTGCTTATGTTGGCATGGCATTATATAAGAAAACGCAGAATCCAAAACACATAAAACGCAATCTTATTGTTAAAATCGTATATACCGCAATATGGACAATACTTGCACTTATAATGACAATCAATGATGTTGGATTTGTTGTTATGTTCGTAATACTGGCTGTTGTATTATCGCTTCTTTTCAGTGCTTTGTACGGCATGACCAATCATGAATATTTTTCCGAATATTAAAAATAATGGCAGGACACGGTATTAATCCATGTCCTGCCATATTATATTTAATCTTACAGATGAAGCACTCTCTCCTTAATCTCCTGAGTTCTTCCCTGATTCCAGAACTGTGTTCCGATATATCCGCAAGTTCTTCTTGCGACATTCATCTTATCCTGATTACGGTTTCCGCAGTTAGGGCATTCCCATATAAGCTTTCCGTCATCATCAGTTATAATCTGAATCTGTCCTGTGTAACCACATTCCTGACAGTAATCACTCTTAGTATTAAGCTCTGCATACATAATATTATCATAAATGTACTGCATAACCTTAAGTACTGCCGGGATGTTATTCTGCATATCAGGAACCTCAACATAACTGATAGCTCCTCCTGGAGATAACTTCTGGAACTGTGATTCGAATTTTAACTTTTCAAATGCATTTATCTGCTCAGTTACATGAACATGATAGCTGTTAGTTATATAGTTCTTATCTGTTACGCCAGCAATCTTACCAAATCTCTTCTGTAAACATTTTGAAAACTTATAAGTTGTTGACTCAAGCGGTGTTCCATAAAGTGAGAAATCAATATTAGTCTCTGCTGCCCATCTTTTACATGTATCATTAAGATACTGCATTACTTTGAGGGCAAACTCTGTTCCCTCCGGATTAGTATGAGTTACACCCTTCATGTAATAAGTACATTCGCAAAGACCTGCATAACCGAGCGAAATTGTTGAATATCCGCCATAAAGAAGCTTGTCAATTGTCTCGCCCTTCTTAAGTCTTGCAAGTGCTCCATTCTGCCAGAGAATTGGCGCAACATCTGAAGGAGTTCCCTTAAGTCTGTAATGTCTGCACATAAGAGCTCTCTTACACAGGTCAAGTCTTTCATTAAGAATACTCCAGAACTTATCCATATCCTTGCCTGATGAACATGCAACATCAACAAGATTAAGAGTTACAACACCCTGATTGAATCTTCCATAATACTTTGGTTTTCCTGTTTCTGGATCAATATATGGTGTAAGGAAGCTTCTGCATCCCATACATGGGAAACACTGACCATTGCCGTTCGCATCAACCTTTAATTCCTTCATTTTCTTTTCAGATATATAATCCGGAACCATTCTCTTAGCTGTACACTGTGCAGCTATTTCTGTAAGATACCAGTATTTAGAATCCTCGTGGATATTATCTTCCTCAAGAACATATATAAGCTTAGGAAATGCTGGTGTAATATATACACCCTGTTCATTCTTAACGCCCTGCATTCTCTGTCTTAATACTTCCTCAGTAACAAGTGCAAGGTCATCTCTTGTCTGACCTTCCGGAACCTCATCAAGATACATGAAAACAGTAACAAAAGGTGCCTGCCCATTAGTTGTCATAAGAGTGATAACCTGATACTGAATCATCTGTACACCACGCTTAATCTCATCCTTTACTCGAAGCTCTGCAACCTCTTTAATCTTCTCTTCTGAAGCATCTATTCCGGTTTTTTCGAACTCATCTCTTACCTGTCCGATAAACTTCTCACGGCTTACCTGAACAAATGGTGCAAGATGTGCTAAAGATATACTCTGTCCGCCATACTGTGAACTTGCAATCTGTGCAATCGCCTGAGTTGCAATATTACATGCAGTAGAAAAGCTGTGTGGCTTCTCAATCATAGTCTCGCTTATTACAGTTCCATTCTGTAACATATCCTCAAGATTGACAAGACAGCAGTTATGCATATGCTGTGCAAAATAATCTGCATCATGGAAATGTATAAGTCCCTGCTCATGCGCATCTACAATATCTGGAGGGAGAAGGAATCTCTTTGTAATATCCTTGCTTACCTCGCCAGCCATATAATCTCTCTGAACACTGTTTACAGTAGGATTCTTGTTAGAATTCTCCTGCTTTACTTCCTCATTATTGCACTCCAGAAGGCTTAATATCTGCTTATCTGTAGAATTAGATTTACGCACAAGTGCTCTCTTATAACGATAAGTAATATACTTTCTTGCAACTGAAAATGCTCTGAAATTCATAATCTGATTCTCTACAAGATCCTGAATCTCTTCAACGCTTAAAGACCTGTTCATCTCTTTACAAATGCTCTCAACATTATTAGAGATTGTCTCAATCTGTTCCTCTGATAATCTCTCACTATGGACAACTTCCATATTAGCTTTTGATACAGCATCCATAATTTTACTGATATCAAATGTTACCTCTGAACCACTTCTTTTAATAATTTTCATACTTCAAACCCTCTCAAAATGGCCATCATATCCCTGTATATACTGTTTTCAGCAATACAGACGATACACCTTTACATTAAAAAAATCTGCTGGAAACGCAGTGTTTATGCTGTTTCCCAAGCAGATTTGATTATACAACATATAGTTTGATAAGTCAATTGAAAACACAATATCTTGTAATAAAAAACTATATATATTAATTCTCATCACATTCAGTTTCAGCCAGAATATTGATAAGAGAAGCCGTTACAACAGCCATCTCAATCTCATATTCAGCCCACTGTGCAGACTCCTTACAACGGTCAATAGTAAACAATCCTTTCACATTATCTGGTGATCCTATTATGCATTGTACAGTAGAAAACACTCTCTTTTCTCTCATGGCTGTTCCAAATTCAGGTGCAAGGTCTGTCTGCCTTCCGACGAATCCCACAGCAGCATGATTCTTTCCATCCAGAAGCTTCTTAAAACCTTCTGTCTTAACATAATCAGCATTCATTGAACCGCCAAGCTCAACACCCATATAGTATGCACGGTTCAGATTAGCTCCCCAGTAAAGATTAATGCTGTCCAGTTTAAATGTATCATACATATGATGTATAAGCTCTTTAATAGCTGCTTTGCCATCTTCTGAAAAATTCTCCATAATGCCTGTAAGAAATCTGAGTTCCTTCATTTCCCTGCCATCATTGACATTCTTATCCTTTGTATTAAGAGAATTCTCATATGAATCCTTATGGAGATCATCCCTAAAGAATACATATCTGTCTCTTCCCTTTTCTTTCGCTACATACAGACAATAATCTGCTTTCTTGAAAAGCTCCTCATACTCATGTCCGTTGTTAGGACTGTATGCTGCTCCAATCGAACATGTTATCATTAAATCTTCAAAATCATCAACAAATTCCCACTTAATCTGGGTTCTTATCGCACGAAGCATCCCCCTTAACTCATGCTCATCATTAATACCATTGAATATAATAACAAATTCATCTCCTCCGATACGTCCTACAACTCCATCTTCGCCTACAACTTCCTTAAGCTTTCTTCCAACCCTTGCAAGCACCTTATCACCATACATGTGACCATATACATCATTAACCTTCTTAAAATGGTCAACATCAAGAACGGCTATCGTAACTCTGTTATTCTGCTCTTCCTTGAGACATTTTACAGCATATGCGGTAATAGTTTTCTTGTTATACACATGTGTAAGAGAATCAAACTGTAATTCTTCTATCATATCAGTAATCTGATTATAATTGCCATGGCTGTCTGCCTCAGGGACAACACGACCTATCACAATCCTGCTTCCATCGCTTTTATTCATTACAGTTCCTTTAAATCTTAAAGTCTCCTTCACCCTTTTATATGTACGCATGCTTGTTCTGAATTTTATAGAAAATGTCTGCGTATAAGAGCGTACTTCTGATATAAAATTAGCAAAGATTTCCTTATCATTCTCGTCAATATATCCCTCCGAAAGCATCCTCTTCTTCCATTCATCAATATCAGACTTATATATGACATCTCTTGAGTCAACATCATACCTGTACATACTGAATATGCCATTATCTCTGTTATATGTAAATGTATATTCTCTATCCAGTCCAAGCAGCATCTTATGTTTAGAAACATCATCTCTTAAACTCTTATTAGCCTCCTCTATAGACTCAACATCAACAAGTTCAATATCTCTCATATGCCCATTGCCCACAGCTCTTCGTTCATACACAAATAAATGATTATATCTTTCTATGCCCTGTGCGTTAATAAATTTAAACATTCCGCTCTTAGCTGTTCCATCATACTTCTCTATAAAATCCATCAGTCTTTCTTTATCCTGAGGTGCAACTACTTCTATAAGAGTCTCCTTAATTTCTCCAAAATATTCTTCAAATGCTTTATTCGCAACACTTATAACACAATACTTATCAACAGATGCTATTCTTCTACTCATCTTATGAACAATCTCAAATTTCTCACTGGCAGCAATATAATTATCGCTCATATTAATGTACCTCTTATATTTTTTATTATTAGTTATACGTACTTAATCTTTCTACATGTTATAAAAATTATATTATATACATGTCGATTTTACAAGTATAATAGTGCGTTTAATTCAAATTTTTTGGTACTTTAGTACCAATACCAAATATAGTATTTCCTTTTATTAAAAAGCATGCTATAATACAACATATTGTTGGTTTTTACTTAGTAACACTATTATTAAATGTGAGGAGGTCTTTTAATGGAACGCGTAAAGTACAACAGAGTTGAGGTAAGTCACGGCAATACATCCAAGAAATTTCCTGTGTACGAAATCTATCTTGATGGGGTTATAATTACTAAGGTATCATCTGAGAATGAGGCTTTAGAAATGGTATCACGCTGGCAGAAAAATTACAGATAATATATACTCATAAGTAAGTAAAAGCAGTGCCTGCAATCAATGCAGACACTGCTTTTATAGCATTTTCTTCTTCCTTAATACCCATAAAACTATTATACATATCAGAAGTATTATTCCACTTATTATCTCAAATCCAAAAGGTGTCTTTGCAAACGGCATCCATTCTCCACCTACATTCATTCCATATATGCCTGATATTATTGTCGGAATAGCCATCACAATTGTAATTGAAGTAAGGTATTTCATTACATTATTCAGCTTACTGTCAATTACTGATGACATCAGTTCCCTTGTACCATCAATGACATCCCTGTATATCGTGGTCATCTCTATAGCCTGCTGGTACTCGACCATGACATCCTCAAGAAGCTCCATATCTTCAGGATACTGCTCAAGTCTTTTATATCTTCTGAGTCTTTCTAACACAATACTGTTAGCTCGAAGAGATGTTGCAAAATAAACAAGTGTAGATTCTAACTCATGAAGCTCAATAAGATCAGTATCTGACGTATCTCCATCAACCCGCTCTTCTATCTCAATTCTTTTCTTATCAATAAGACGAAGATTAGCCTGATACACAAAAGCTGAACGGAAAAGCATCTGATATATAAAACGCATCTTTTTCTTTGTACTGAACTCTTTCACCTTATTTCTTACAAAATAATTAATAATCGGTGTATCTACCTTACACACTGTAATTATTGCTTCACTTTTAAGGATAATACCAAGAGGAATTGTTGTATACATTTTTTTCTCATGTCTTACCTCAGGTGTAGGAATATCCACAAGTATAACAGTATATCCGTCTTCAAGGCTTATACGCGAACTTTCTTCTTCATCAAGTGCAGATGAGATATCCTCAGGTTCTATTTCAAAGCGTTCTGCTATCTGCTCAAGCTCCTTGCTTGTCGGATCTACCATATTAATCCAGCATCCATCCTGAATATCTGTCAATGTATTTAATACCTGCTGGTCTGTTCTATATATCTCTACCATAAGTCCGGCCTTTCATAATTATTATTTCATCATAGTCGTCCCTGATGCGTCTCATAATAAAATCTCTTAACGGTTCATCAAAACACCTGTATATATTGTTTACAGCCTCACAATCAAGTGGATTACGTGTAAGAAAATATTGCACATTAAATCCATACATATCATATACTATCTGTAAAATCTTTATATCTGGTCTTGACAAACCATTCTCTAATGTACAATAGCTTCTCTCTGATATTCCAAGCACATTTGCCATGTCCTTTTTATTCATATCATGTATCCGTCTTATCTCTGTAAGTGTATATCCTGTACGCACATTATCTGGAACATCCAGTTCCATTCCATTAACAATCTCAAGTATCATTCTATGGTAATATGCCACTACCCTTTCTTTCTTATACCCGAATTGAAGCATGCTGTCAAACAAACATAGCAGATTTCTTATAAAAACTTTTTTCCTGAAATCAGGGCATAGTGTGTGCAACTCTGAAAATGGATTATTATTATCTATTCCATGCAGGATATAATCGCTGTTCCAGCCTTCAAGTTTTGCCACCTTCTCTATAATCCTGTATGTAACCGGTTGTGTCCCTGTCTCCAAACGAGCAAGATAGTCAGTACTGACATGCAGCATTTCTGACATTTCCCCTCTGGATAAGCCTTTCATAATGCGGCATTCTTTTAACCTGTCCCCCGTATTACGCATTAAAGCCTCACTTCTTGTCAGTTTTACAGCTTCTTAATCCACATGAGCCGCAATTACCATCACAGCCCTTCCCAAGACCGCTTTTTTCGTGCTTATATGAAACTGCAATATATATGGCAACAACCACAACTAACAATATTCCTGCTGATATAACCTGTCCCATTCTTTATCTCCTTATTAATTGCTCTTATAAGCTTTTCCAATCTCACCTGTAAGTGAAGCAAATATCTTAAGTATCATTGCACGTTCTGATTTGTCAAGTCCCCTGAAAGACTTAAGAACGGCATTAATATTCTTAAACCTGGCTGTACTTATCTCTGAAAGGTTCTTTGCACCACTTGCAGTTACCAGTGAGAATAATGTATCTACGAATTCTGCCCTCTGTTCTCTTGTAAGCCCGTCTATCCATGCGCTCAGTGCTGCATTTAACCTTTTACTCTTAGGACTTAACTCCTGCTCAGTCTCAAAATCTGGTCCTATAACCTGCCATGACATAGAATCATGCTGCATAAGACCTGACTGGCTGCTCTTTACAACCTCATAATCCCCATCATGATTAAGAAGCATTCCAACAACTGAACAATAAGGAACAATACTCTTAATCTTAGGCAGAATTGCCAGATAATCCGGATGCTTTACAAAATCACTGTCAAATCCCGGACCATCATTATTATAAGCAGTAATAATTCTTTTCTTCACTGATGGTCTTGCAAATACTGATGCATATACTGCCAGATTACCACCTTTGGAATGTCCGCCAAGAATCAGCTTTCCTTCTGAACGCTGCACGGTTGTGTCAATATATCTTACCGCATCCTTCTGCGATGGAACAGGGGATAAGAAACTCATGTTAAAATCCTCTTTCCAGCCCACAAGTGTATCATCAGTTCCCCTGAAAGCAATATACGTAAGTCTGTTATCGATTCTTACATGAAATGCTGCAAACTGTTCTTCTTTGCCGCCATCGACATAATCAACATAATTAGTAAGTATAAGTGAACCAAATCTTTTTGTTGCTGCTGCCTCCCTTAAAAGATACGGAGCTTTTCCTATGAAAGATTTGCATTTCTTAATCTCCTTCTCATCATGGGTATCAAAAAATGTGTCTGCCGCTTCCGCAATTGTAATAGTCTCGATACTTCCCGGTGCCGGTACAATATCAGTAAAATCAACATATGCAATCTGCGCAAGTATTAAATTGTCCACGTCATTAAATGGTGCCTGGCTAAAATCAAGGTCACCTCTCCATTTCAAATAATCAGATACATTACTCATACTTAACCCCTTCTTATTCTACGCATTTTCCTTTCAGAAACCTTCTTGGTTACAAGATCCTTCCATATTGAAGGTGTGAACAGAATTATCAGTGGAAATAACTCCAGTCGTCCGGCAAGCATATCAAACATCAGTACATATTTGCTGAAATCAGAATAACTTCCAAAATTCTGTGTCGGTCCGACAGCCGAAAGCCCCGGACCTATATTATTAATAGTCGCTGCTACTGCAGTGAAATTCGTCACAATATCCTTTCCTTCAATAGATATTAGCAGTAAAGACGCTGTGAATATCATGATAAATGTTATGAAATATATACTCACCGACCTGCATGTTTCACTATCAACAGGCTTTCCTTCTGTCTTAATCACCTTAACACTCTTAGGATGAATATATGACTGAATCTCTCTGAATATTGTCTTTATCCCTATTATAAACCTGGAAACCTTAATTCCGCCACCTGTACTTCCGGCACATGCTCCCACAAACATCAGTACAACAAGCACCGACTTTGACAGTGACGGCCACATATCAAAATCCACTGATGAAAATCCGGTTGTCGTTATAATAGATGCAACCTGAAACATTGACTGTCTCAGTGTAAGTTCAACAGCACCTACACTTCTGTATATATTAACAAATATAATTGCTGTTGCTGCAAGGATAATTCCGAAATAACATCTTACCTCTTCTACTTTAACAGCCTTCTTAAACTGTCTTAGAACAATAAGATAATACGCGTTGAAATTAACGCCAAACAATATCATAAATATGGTTACAACCCACTGGATATAAGGTGAAAAGCTTGTAAAGCTGTCATTTCTGATACCAAATCCACCTGTTCCTGCTGTTCCCATGGCTGTATTAAGTGCATCAAGGAATGTCATTCCTCCAAAAAGAAGAAGAATTGTCTGAAGTACAGTCATCCCAAAATATATAATATACAGTATTCTTGCTGTATATCTGATCTTAGGAACAAGTTTACCCACTGATGGTCCCGGACTCTCTGCTTTCATAAGATTGATATTAGAGCCACCTGTAAGAGGTATTACTGCAAGCAGAAATACCAGAACTCCCATACCACCAATCCAGTGAGTAAAGCATCTCCAGAACATAATGCTCTGTGACAGTCCTTCAACTTCACTTAATATACTTGCTCCTGTTGTTGTAAATCCTGATATTGTCTCAAAAAGTGCATCTGTAAATGAAGGAATTTCCCTGCTTATAAAAAAAGGCAGGCAGCCAAATATACTCATAAGAATCCAGCTGAGTGCAGTTGTAACACACCCCTCCTTCAGATAAAAAACTGTATTGGCAGGTTTTTTAATTGTCATAAGAATCCCACATACAGCACATAATGCCATTGTTATCAAGAATGCAGATATTGCCTTCTCCCTGTATATAACGCCAACAATCACAGGAATGACCATAAGAGCCGCTTCTATCTTTAAAACATGTCCAAGAATATATCTTACTATAGAACTGTTCATATCAATGTTCCCAGCCTTTCCTATCTAAGAATATCAGTTATAGCATCAAACCCTGTATGAGTTGTTACAATAACCACAGTATCTCCAACCATAAGGCTGTCAGTACCACTTGGAATAATAATCTTACCATTACGGTTAATAAGTGCTATAAGCAGATTATCCTTCAGCTTAAGTTCCATAAACTGCTTGCCCGTAACTCCTGATTCCTTATCAACGTTAAACTCTATAGCTTCCGCCTTCTGGTCAAACAAATGATACAAGGTCTGTATGTTATTGCTTCCCATAGACTCCTTCTTAGCTCTTACATAAGCAATGATAGCTTCTGATGTTATATATCTTGGATAAATCACACTGCCAAGATCAAGGCTGTTAATAACACTGCTGAATCCCATTCTTGTTATTTTCGTAATACATTTGGCTTCAGATACTTTTCTTGCATATAGAGTAAGCATTACATTCTCTTCATCAATCCCTGTAAGAGGGACAAAGCTCTCCACATACTCAATCCCCTCTTCTCTTAAAAGGCTCTCGTCAGTACCATCACCATTGATAATAACAGCTCCCGAAAGCTCTTCGCTTAACTTTAACGCGCGTTCCTTGTCATTCTCAATAATCTTTACATCAATTCCCATGTTAAGAAGCTGTTTTGCAAGATAATATGCAACTCTTCCACCTCCGACAATCATGGTACTCTTGACCTGATGTGTCTGAAAACCTACACTTGCAAGAAATGTCCTTGCATTCTTTCTTGATGCAATGAAAGATAACTTATCATCTGCCCTTATAATAAAATGTCCTGATGGAATGAACACCTCTCCATCCCTCTCAACTGCACATATAAGAACCTTAGATGATGAAGCCTTAGATATCTCCGCAAGAGTATGGCCACACATCTGGTTACCCTCAGGGACTTTTATCTTAATCATCTCTGCCTGTCCATGTGCGAATGTTCCAATCTCAAGTGCTGTCGGCATGTAAAGCACACGTGCTATCTCACTTGCAGCCTCAAATTCTGGATTAATAATCATTGCCAGACCTAATCTGTCTCTTAAAAATGCAGCCTCCTGACTGTATTCAGGTGTTCTTACTCTTGCTATTGCCTCACATCTGCCAGCCCTCTTTGCAAGTGTACAGCATAAAAGATTCAGTTCATCAGAATCAGTTACCGATATAAGAAGGTCAGCTGAGTCAATACCGGCTTCTTTCTGAACAGCAAAGCTTGCACCATTGCCCTCAACTCCCATAACATCATATGCACCTGTTATTGCATCAAGCTTAACCCTGTTCTTATCAATAAGAGTAACATCATGGTTCTCCCTGCTGAGTCTCTCCACAAGAGTGGCACCAACCTTACCGCCTCCTACAACTATAATATTAAGTCCGTTCTTTCTGGACTTGTCATTCCCAAACATTCCAATCCTCCTTGTTATTTCGCGTTGTTTTGCGAAGCAAACTATCTACCCATTTCTTTTAATTCTTCAAGCAGTTCCAAATCAGACTGCTGTACCTTTATATTAGATGTTATAGGCACCTCTCCAGGATTAGTAACTGTAATCTCAATTATAGTTCCTTCCTTAAGACCTCCTGCAAAACATCTGTTAAGAAATGCCACGAACTTCGGATGATTCTTCTGAAACTTGTTCTTGGCACTCATAAGCTTCATAATTGATGCTGGATTCATAATAATCTCCATTCTTTCTAATTCTGCTACTCAGCATGCAAAGTATACCATATTATCAAAAAAATAGAAATCCCTGACGTCCTTTCCCATATATTAATTTTTCAGAAATTATAATTTAAAATATTTTTCCTAAAAAAGTATTGACAAAATATCATTTTGCCATTATTATCTTAAATGTGTTTGCGCGAGTGGCTCAGTGGTGGAGCACCTCCTTGCCAAGGAGGGGGTCGCGGGTTCGATCCCCGTCTCGCGCTCTTTTATTTTAAAGAGGAAGCCAGTAGATACTGACTTCCTCTTTTTTTGTGCTCAATTTGTTTCAAGACATTATGCGTGCCGCAAAGCACACATAAACAACCTACTATCTCATCAATTTTCATAATTCAGTAGGTCTTTTTCTTATTGTTAGCTGGTATGTAATGCTTCTTCCCAACTTAAATACCTACTATTTTGTCATAATTCACACTTTTAGTATGTCTTTTTTCTCATATCTGTAATATCAGACAGATTTGGTTTGAAAAAAAAACCTACTATTCTCGCATAAATCATCAATTTAGTAGGCAATTTTCTTTATTCTCGTTAATTCTCCTCAGAATTTCCTCTTGATAAACCTACCATTTGATCATATTTAGCAGTCTTAGTAGGTTTCCCCCTCATCTATAGCATTATAGATTCAACTTTTTTAAATTTACACTTGACAGATTAATATTTTATGTGTATTATCTTATTTGTGTTCACAAGAGAATTTAATTAAAGAACATTAATTATGCGCGAGTGGCTCAGTGGTGGAGCACCTCCTTGCCAAGGAGGGGGTCGCGGGTTCGATCCCCGTCTCGCGCTCTTTTATTTTGTAAGGAAGTCAGTATTTATCTGGCTTCCTTTATTTTTGCAAAAAGACATGGCACCACCCGGCACCATGTCTTTCTCTTCGTTTAAGATCTGCTAACAATACGCTGTCACTCATCATTTCACATAAACAGCCACTTTATCTGATACTTTTCCTGAATTGTCGCCACCACCGACTTCTTTGAACCCCACATCAACAATCTCTGTTGTTCCGTCTCCATATGTCACAGTTACACTTAATGTAAGCCCTTCATACATATTTTTAACCATCTCATTGTATACCTGATGGTCTTGATACAAAGATTCTTTTTCTAACTGCTTTGAAAACTTTACAACCTGTATGCCCTCGCTCTGACTGTTACCACTCTCCTCATACTCTTCTCCGATATCTTCAACAATGTAATAAGCATAGCCATTCTCCATCTGTTTTCTGAATTTATCAGAAGATGTCTGATACTCAGGACTGTCCTTGTCAACCTCTTTCATTCTCGCCAGATTATATATCACATTCGAATCATCGCCCATTATAGAATACTTAATCTTTGAGATATCTTCGCCTGTTACATTTATACCAGCCATAACCTGCCCCATCACAGATGAATCTCCAACCTGGCTTGAAATTCCAGCCACAACTCCTGATACACCAGCATTTTTCTCATCATTAGAAAAAATACATTCCGATGTGTCATCAAGCCCGGCTGCATACACATTCATCACATGAGCAATTTTAAATCCAGTCTGCTCTGATGCTGGCTGATTACTGCTATGGTTTTCGTTTCCTGTCATAGAAGACTTCAGTCCTCTGACTCCCAATACAGCAGTAACAGCAGCTGCTGCCACAAGACCTGCTGCAATTATCTTCTTTACATTATTGCTCTTTTTATACCTGATATCCACACTGGCAGTTTTCTTGTAATTTCCCGCTTCTTCAATCATTTTCGGACTAATCCCATTAAGTCCTTCATATAAATCCATTGCCTCTGATTTTTTCATAGATATAAACCCTCGCTTTCCAGATATCTTTTTAATTCTTTTCTCGTTCTGTGAAGAGTAACTTTCACTGCTGATTCGCTCATCTGCATCCTTTCTGAAATATCTTTAATTGAATCCGAGTACCAGTACCGCCTGAGAAATATAATTCTTTTATTTTTATCAACTGTTTCAAGAAAATGCGATAACATCTCTCCAATATCTTCCTTGTCCAGATGTGTATGCAATCCGCCATCACCTATGCATTCTTCCAGTTCTTTTGTCAATTCAACCACTTTGGCCTGTCTCTTTCCCGCATTGTTTTTTCTTATCATATCAATCGCAATATTTCTTGCAGATGCTGCCAGAAATGCGAATAAATACTCTGGTCTTGCAGGCGGTATGCTGTTCCATGCCTTCATATACGTGTCATTAACACATTCCAGCCCGTCCTCTCTTGATTGCAGCATATTGGCTGCCAGTGCATTTAACTTAGGACCATATTTTTCATCAACTGCATTAATTGCATCTTCATCCCTTTGAAAAAATAAATTGATTATCTGTTTATCATCCATTACTGTCTGTACTCCCTGTTTTTTAAAAGCGTTAACCCTTTCATAATTAAAGACGGATTATTCCGGCAACGGTTACATTTATCCCATAAAAAAATTCTGGAAGACGCATTATCTCCCAGAATCATATTTATATTCACAACACATTAAGCATTACCACTGTTTTAGTAATTCCCCAAACACATCCAGTGCTTCCTGCACAACATCCGGTCTTGTCATATCTATTCCGCACAGCTTAAGAAGCTCAATAGGGTGCATTGAAGAGCCGCCTGACAAGAACTTTCTGTAACCTGCTATAACCTGCTCATCACCTGCAAGTATCTTGGTTGATATTGCAATTGCAGCGGAATAGCCTGTTGCATACTGGTATACATAGAATGGTGTGTAAAAATGTGGTATTCTTGCCCACTCAAGTGCTATCTCATCATCAATAACCATATCCGGGCCGAAATACTTCTCATTCAGTTTCTTGTACATGGCACAAAGGCTCTCTGCTGATAAAACCTCGCCATGTTCAGCTTTTGCATGCGCTTCCATCTCAAACTCTGCAAACATAGTCTGTCTGTAAAGAGTTCCCTTAAACTGCTCAAAGAAATGATTGAGCAGATATCTTTTCTTCTTCTCATCATCAGTATTCTTTAACATGTACTGCATAAGAATCGCTTCATTACAGGTTGACGCAACCTCCGCAACAAAGATCTTATATCCTGCATAAATATAAGGCTGGTTTGCATTAGAATAATAAGTGTGCATTGCATGTCCCATCTCATGAATAACCGTAAAAACATCATTGAGTGTATCTGAGTAATTAAGAAATACATATGGGTGTGTGCCATAAGCGCCCCATGAAAATGCTCCTGAACGCTTTCCGGTATTCTCATACACATCTACCCAGCCATTATTAAAACCCTCTTTAATGTGCGAAACATACTCCTCGCCCATTGGTGCAAGTGCCTTCACAACAATATCCTTAGCCTCATCATAGCTTATCTTCCAGTCAATATCTTCTACCATAGGAGCATAGATATCATAAAAATGCAGCTCGTCAACACCAAGTGCCTTCTTTCTTATATCAACATAGCGGTACATTTTGTCAAGATTATCATTAACAGTCTTTATAAGATTCTTATATACATTTTCTGGAATAAATGAACCGTCAAGATACATGTTCAGTGTTGACTTGTAACCCCTTGCGTCAGCATAGAACATTGCCTGCTTGACATTGCCATAAAACGCTGCCGCAATCGTGTTGATATACGCCCCATACTGCTTATACAGCGCCTCAAATGCCTCCTTTCTTACAGTTCTGTCATGACTTTCCATAAATGTGGCAAAATTGCCGTTAGTCAGCTCATCTTCCTGTCCGTTCTCTCTTTTCACCTTGCCAAACTTAACATCAGCATTGTTAAACTTAGAGAATACCTCATTAGGCACAGTTGACATCTGTGATGCCTTCGCAAGCAGTGCTTCCTCCTTTTCAGAAAGCGTATGCTCTTTTCCTGCGAGGCAGTCATCAATAAAATGCTTATACATTCCAAGCCTTTCATCCTCGCTGATATATTTATCAAGCACATCAGCATCTATTGATATAAGCTCAGGCTCTAAAAATGCGTACTTTTCTGAAACCTTCATCGCTGCCATCTGGGCTTTCCCAGATATTTCCTGATACTTTGAATTACCTGTATCCTCATAATATTTCATAAATGCATACACATACACTCTTTCAGTAATGTATTCTACCTGTTCATACTCCTTAAGTGCCTTGTAAAGCATGCCGGCAGACTCGCCCATCCTGCCCTTAAGCTCACTTGGCTGTCCTGTCAGTTCAAGTATGCTGTTATAATCCTTCTCCCATGCTTCATCAGAGCTGTATAAATCACTCACAGCCCATTTAAACTTATCATCAATCTCACTTCTTGCTGGCATAACAATCCTCCATTCATATTAACCTACGGGAATATCCGCATTTATAAATAAAAGCCTGCAACAACTCATGCGCTGTCACAGGCTTATCATTCGTATTAATCAAGTTCTGGCAGATAAGCAGATGTCGCTATCGCAAGTGCACCATGTCCTATGTGGCAGGCAACTGAAAGTGAAAGCGGATCCATGTGGAAATCAAACTGTGGGAAAGTCTCTTTAACTAACGCAGCCCATTCCTCCGCCTCCTCAGGATTACCTGAATAGGCAACCTCCATATGCATCTTTCCATCCTTTGCAAACTCTGCAAATCTTGTATCTAAATCATCCTGCATTGCCTTAAGCATAATCTTCTTCGCTGAAGCCTTACCTCTTGCCTTGGCAAATGCATCTAACTTCTCACCCTGAATCTGAAGCACAGGATTAAGCTTTAACATAGTTCCAATAGCAGCTGCCGCAGGAGTTATTCTTCCGCCCTTCTTTAAGTACTTAAGAGTATCAAGTGTAATATATATGCTTGATTCCATCTTATGCTTCTCAAGAATCTCCTTAATCTCTGCCGCAGACTTACCTCTCTTAGCAAGCTCCTTCGCATCAAGAACAGACTGTCTCATGGTTACAGAAATTCTCTGGTTATTGACAACCTGAACCTTTCCATCATAATCATCAGCAACCATAGTAGCTGTCTGACATGTTCCGCTGAGCCCGCTTGACATAGGAATATATACTAGTTCATCATATTCCTTAAGAAGCTCATCAAATGCGTCCTGTATCTCACCAATAGAAGGCTGTGAAGTAGATATATCAGCATCCTGCTGTAACTTCTCGTAAAACTCTTCCTGTGTAAGATTAATATCTTCAAAATACTGTTCTCCATCTATAAAGAACGGCATTGGTATAACTTTAACTCCAAGCTCCTTAGACTGAGCCTGTGTAATTCCACTGTTACTGTCTGTAAGTATGGCAACTTTACCCATGTAAATCCTCCCAATAACCTATTGCTGGTAAATCAATTATTTTGTTATACTGATGTATATACCTTTATATAGTAAGGCATTTTGACATTTTTGTAAACAAATGTTTCTTATTTCAAAGTAATATTTTTATAAACTTTTATTGGAGAACAACTATGAAATATATTGAGATTGACTATCTGGACAACATTTTAATGAATGCTCTTGAAGAACTTATTAACAAATGTGACGGCTACGAGCCTTATTACTGTGATTCCCATAACGACAGCTTTATCCAGTGTGCGCTTGTTGATGACAGCACAGATTCACCTGTAATGTATGGCTTTGTTGGACTGCTTATCAATGATGAATGCGGATATGTTGAAGTTTCAGGTCTTGTAGCACCTGATTTTCGCCATAGAGGACATTTTCGTAATATGCTATCCATCTGTTACAGAAATCTTAAAAGCAGCTCTGCTGGCAATTTAGAGCTTATTGCGCCTATAAGTGGAGAACTTCTTAACTGTTCTTTATGTGGTGATGTATGTTTCTACGAATATCTGTACCAGCTTGATAAAGCACATTTTAACTTAAAATCAATACAGGCTGCAGAGCCTGACAATGCCGAATATTATCTTGAGGGTGATGATTATCTTATGTATCTGCCGGAATATGAAGAACCTGTGGCTCTTCTTTATCTTGATACACAGAACACATTTGTAAATGTATACGGCGTATTCGTTGATGAGAAGCTTCGTGGGAAAGGCATTGGTACATGCCTTATGAAGCATTTTCTTAAAGACTACTTTAACATTGCTTCACTTCCACTCGTACTTAATGTAACAAGCAGGAACAAGGCAGCTGTGGCATTATATAAAAAATGCGGCTTCACCGAAGCAAGCCGCATTGAATATCATTATATTAACTGCCCTGAAAACTAGTTCTTGGCTGCAATAACATCTCTCATATCGTACATTCCAGCCGGCTTTCCTGCAAGGAACTTGGCAGCCTCAACTGCCCCCTTTGCAAATACAGCCTTAGAATGTGCGGTATGCTTGAACTCTATAACCTCGTCTTCTCCAGCGAAGATTACTTCGTGCTCTCCAACGATAGTTCCGCCTCTTACAGCACTGATTCCGATTTCCTTAGGATCACGCTTCTGTCTTAACTGGCTTCTGTCATATCTGTAGAAATAATCATCCTCAAGCACTTCCTTCATTGAATCTGCAAGTGCAAGAGCTGTTCCACTTGGCGCATCAAGCTTCTGGTTGTGGTGCTTTTCAACTATCTCAATATCAAAGCCTGCTGACGCAAACACTTTGGCAGCATCCTGTAAAAGCTTGAATAATGTATTGATTCCAAGTGACATATTAGCTGAACGTAATATTGCAACACTCTTTGATGCTTCATTGATTGATGCAATCTGCTCATCGCTTAATCCTGTTGTACATATTACAGCAGGAATCTTAGTTTTCTTAATATAGTCAACAAGTGTATCCTCTGCCTTAGCTGATGCGAAATCAATAATAACATCTGCTTCAACATTACATTCTTCTAATGAAGCAAATACCGGATATAAGTTATGTCCGTCATCACGAAGGTCAATTCCTGCTACTATCTGTGCATTAGCATCGTTAGCAACTATTCCCGTAATGACCTGTCCCATATGGCCGTTACAGCCATGCATAATTATTCTTGTCATGTTCATTCTCCTGTCAATTAAAGTATTCCGTAGTTAACCATTGCTTTCTTTAATCTCTCAAGGTTAGCCTCTTCCATCTCGCATAATGGGCTTCTGAGAGGTCCCATATCCCATCCCATAAGGTTAAGTGCATGCTTAACAGGAATTGGATTAACCTCACAGAATAATGCATCTACAAGCTCTAATGCCTTAAACTGTAACTGTGCAGCCTTAGCAACATCTCCAGCTGCAAATGTAGCGCAGATATCATGTGTCTGCTTAGGAGCAACATTAGATAATACTGAAATTACACCCTTTGCTCCAATTGACATAAGAGGAACAATAAGTCCGTCTTCACCTGAGTACATATCAAGTCTTCCCTCAGCTAATGCCATTGTCTTGCTCTCCTGTGCAAGATTACCTGTTGCAGCTTTAATAGCAACGATATTGTCAACATCCTTAGCAAGCTTAGCTGCTGTCTCTGGCTGGATATTGCAGCCTGTTCTTCCTGGAACATTATACATGATAATAGGAAGGTCTACTGACTTCGCAACTGCTGTATAGTGCTGGATAAGACCCTTCTGTGTTGCTTTATTATAATATGGTGTAACTACGAGACATCCATCAACTCCTGCCTTCTGTGCTTCCTGTGAAAGCCATATAGCTGTTTCTGTGCAGTTAGAACCTGTTCCTGCAATAACAGGAACTCTTTTCTTCACATAATCAGCAGCAAATCTGATTGTTTCTACATGCTCCTCATGTGTAAGTGTTGATGCCTCTCCTGTTGTTCCACAGATAATAATTGCATCTGTTGAGTTATTAATCTGGTAATCAAGGAATTCTCCAAGCTTATCGTAATTAACTTCTCCATTAGCTTTCATTGGTGTAATAATCGCTACACCGGCTCCGGTAAATACTGACATACCATCCTTCTTTCCGCTGTTAACAGCTATTATTATGTACATGATTCCTGTCTATTCTCATCGCTACCCATGTGAGTAGCTCAACAACATAGAAGAGCCAATCTGCTCAAACAGACTGGCTCTTAAAGAAATCATAGTAATAGTCCTTTAAGTAGCTCTCCATCTATTCGATGACAGTCGTAAAACTATTAATCCTACGCCCAGTAAGACTGCTCCGGAAACAATCCTCTTCGGCACTTTCCCCTTTTACTATCCTTCATATGTCTTCCGGGACATCAGGATAATTACTCTTGAATCGTGCGACCTCTACCTGCTGCAGGGGAAACCCTTACAGTTAATGTGACTATATCACTCTGATAATGTTATGTCAATATATATCCTTAAACTAAAGAACATAAATGTTGTCTTAATTATTCCTCATCTTCAACAAGGTCAATCTTACTTACTGATACCTCATAAGCAACTCTTCTCTCAACCTCTTCTTCTCCTATTTTCTTAGTGTACTCTCTGCTCTGTACACGTCCGCTGACCTGAAGATGTGCACCTACTTCAAGACCTCCTGCAAATCTTGCATTTCTTCCCCATGCTATACATGGTATGTAATCCGACTTGCCATATGGTCTGTTTACAGCCACTAAGATATCTGCAATTTCTCTTCCTAATGGAGTTTTTCTATAAATAGGAGGCTTGCATACATATCCGTCAAGGAATATCTGGTTGGACTTAGACTGCTCTTCAGGCATCTCGTCATCTTCTAAGAATCTTAATTCTCTTACAAATATTGAGAGGACAAGCTTATTCTTAGTTCCTTCATGTCTGTTATATGAACGGAACTGTCCTGCAACCTCAATCTTCATTCCTCTATAATCCTTAGTAACATCAATAAGCCTCTCAGATATCATAAGTGGTATGACATCTACCATATCACTTAATCTGTTCACTGATACATTAGCAATATAGAAGCCCTCTCCAAAGACCTCATGGCTGAAAGTGAACTCTGAGACAATCTCTCCAATGATACACACTCTGTTGTTTTCAATTACTTTATCAAGCATTCTGTATTTCTCCCTTCTTTGCCACCTTATTATTAATGTGTTGTGGCATGTGCTTTGTTTTCTCTAATATGTATATGTTGTCGTTTTCGCAAATATTACAAAAACTTTTTGAATAATCTGTGTTCAAAAAATGAAAAAATTTTTATATATTTAGTATTGTTTTTTAAGAATATTGTGATAGAATATAAAAGTTGCTAATCATAGAAGATATTTTAAGTTTAATTCAGGAAGGACATTATTAATGAAAACAAAGCGTGAAGATATTCGTAATATTGCAATTATTGCCCACGTTGATCATGGTAAGACAACCCTTGTTGATGAGCTGTTAAAGCAGAGCGGAACTTTCAGAGCCAATCAGGAAGTCGCTGAACGAGTTATGGATTCCAATGATATCGAAAGAGAAAGAGGAATCACTATTCTTTCTAAGAATACAGCTATCACATATAAGGATACTAAGATTAACATTATTGATACTCCTGGCCATGCTGATTTCGGTGGCGAGGTTGAGCGAGTACTTAAGATGGTTAACGGCGTTATTCTTGTTGTTGACGCATTCGAAGGTGTTATGCCTCAGACAAAGTTTGTTTTACAGAAAGCTCTTGACATGAATCTTTCTGTTATAGTATGTATTAACAAGATAGACCGTCCAGAAGCAAGACCTGAGGAAGTTATTGACGAGATCTTAGAGCTTTTCATTGACCTTGATGCTAATGAAGATCAGCTTGACTGTCCATTCATCTTTGCTTCAGCTAAGTCAGGCTATGCTATGGCTGACCTTAATGATGAAAAGAAAGACATGCAGCCACTCTTTGACTGTATCGTCAATAACATTCCTGCACCAGAGGGTGACCCTGATGCAGATACACAGATGCTTATCTCTACTATTGACTACAACGAATTCGTTGGTAGAATTGGCGTAGGTAAGATTGATAATGGAAGCCTTAAGGTTAATCAGGAGGTTATGATTGTTAACCACCATGATCCAAGCGTTAAGAAGCGTGTAAGAATTACTAAGCTTTATACATTTAACGGACTTAATAAGGTAGAAGTTAACGAAGCAGGAATCGGTGAAATTGTTGCTGTATCAGGTATTGCTGATATTCATATCGGTGATACAATCTGTTCACTTAACAACCCTGTTGCCATTCCTTTCCAGAAGATTTCAGAGCCTACTCTTTCTATGGACTTCATGGTTAATGACAGTCCTCTTGCAGGTAAAGAAGGTAAATTCGTTACTTCAAGACATTTAAGAGACAGACTTTTCAAGGAACTTAATACAGATGTTAGTTTAAGAGTTGAGGAAACACCTGGCGTTGAGAACTCATTTAAGGTTTCAGGACGTGGTGAGCTTCATCTTTCAGTTCTTATTGAGAATATGAGAAGAGAAGGTTATGAATTTGCAGTAAGTAAAGCCGAGGTACTCTACCACACAGATGAGAGAGGTAAGAAGCTTGAGCCTATGGAACTTGCTTATATCGATGTTCCAGATGACTGCACAGGATCTGTTATCCAGAAGTTAAGCCAGAGAAAGGGCGAACTCCTTGGTATGTCACCAATTAACGGTGGATACACAAGACTTCAGTTCTCTATTCCTTCAAGAGGTCTTATCGGATACAGAGGTGAATTCCTTACTGATACTAAGGGTAACGGTATTATCAATTCTTCTTTTGAAGGATATGAAGAATACAAAGGAGACATTTCTTACAGAAAGAATGGTTCTCTTATTGCTTACGAAAGCGGTGATGCTATCACTTATGGTCTTTTCAATGCGCAGGAAAGAGGTACTCTCTTCATCGGACCTGGTGAGAAGGTATATGCCGGAATGATCGTTGGCGAAAATCCTCGTACTGAGGATATTGAGGTTAATGTATGCAAGACAAAGCATCTTACCAACACTCGTTCTTCAAGTGCTGATGAGGCTCTCCGTCTTGTTCCACCTAAAATTCTTAGCTTGGAGCAGGCACTGGATTATATTGACACAGACGAATTACTTGAAGTAACACCAAAGAGTCTTAGAATCCGTAAGAAGATTCTTGATCACACAGCTCGTTACAGAGCAAACAAAAAGTAATTATTTTTAGGAGGTTTGAATTATGGATAGCGATTTAGGAGCTAAAGTTAAGAAGTTAAGAATTGCACACGGTCTTACACAGGAAGACGTTGCTAAGGCATTAGAGGTTACACCTGGTTACATAAGTAACGTTGAGAATGGCCGTAACCTTATGACATTAAGAATGCTTTCATATTATGCAGAGCTTACAGGAGTTTCTCTTGATTATCTTGCAGGAAGCGTTGACAAGTCATACCAGAATACAGCTCTTGACAATGAAATCATGCAGATTGTACAGAAGTTAGATGTTGATTCTAAGGAAAAGCTTATCTCTACACTCAGAATCTGGTTTGCTGAGAATAAGTAATTAAAACCGACAGGCATATAAATAAGGAGACGGGTTATATTCCCGCCTCCTTTTATTTTTTAGCTCTGTATTGATTTCATCTGATAGAATTCGCCTTTAAGTTCCATAAGCTCATCATATGTTCCATATTCAACGCAGTGACCATCTGCTATTACCGCTATTCTGTCTGCACCCTTTATAGTCGATAATCTGTGTGCAACTATAAATGTTGTCCTGTCTTTAGTAAGATTATTAAGTGCCTCCTGAATAAGCTTCTCAGATATACTGTCTAATGCTGATGTTGCCTCATCAAGAACTATTACTTCAGGATTTCTCATAAGTGCTCTTGCAATCGATACACGCTGCCTCTGTCCTCCTGAAAGCTTTCCACCATGCTCTCCCACAACTGTATCTAATCCATCCGGAAGTGAATCTATAAGATCTCTTAAATTAGCTGCGTCCACAACTTTATTAAGGGCTTCTTCATCGAAATCATCTATTCCATATGTTATATTATCTCTTATAGTTCCTGAGAATAATATTGATGTCTGCGGTACAACTGCCAGATGCTTTCTATAAGTTCTAAGATCAATATCTCTCATATCATGTCCATCAATTGTAACAACTCCGTCTGTAGCGAAATTAAAGCCTATAACAAGGTTCAGAATTGTAGATTTACCAGCTCCTGATTCTCCCACAAGTGCAATCGTCTGTCCTTTATCGACATGAAGATTAAGCTCATGAAGTACTGGTTTATCTGTATTATTATAGGCAAACCTGACATTTTTAAAATCAAACTCGCCTTCTACACTTTTAAGTGCTTCTTTCCCATCATTGCATTCAATATCTTCTTCAAGAAGTACTTCTCCAATAGAATTAACCGACTCAACTCCCTTGGCAATAACCGGTATAAGCGACATAAGTGATGATACCTGACTTACTATTGTTGCAAAATAACTCTGGTAAAGTGTAATATCTCCAGGACCAACACTTCCCTTTAAAGCAAGAAATCCTGTGAATCCCAGACACACAACCTGGAAAACCTGGAATATTGCCCATCCAACCGAGCCAAATAATGCCTGTATAACATCAAGCTTATAGCCTTTCTCCGCAACTGCAAAAAGCTGTCCGCTCATCTTGGTTACTTCTTCCTCTTCAAGTGCATGTGCCCTTGTAACCGGAATAAGTTCAACCATCTCCATAACCCTTGCAGACGTCTCTTCCATCTCCTTACGGAACTCAGTATTTCTCTTCTTCATAATATTTCTGAAAAATACCATAGTTGCCGCTGCAAGAGGTGTAGTGAGAAGAAAGAATAAGAATACTATAAGACTCTTTGATACTGTAACAAAAAGTGCGACTCCAATATTAAGAGCAATATTTAATATACTTAAAAACATCTGTGTTGACAGTGTCTCAACCGCCTCCACATCTCGCATTATCTTTGATTGCAGTCTTCCCGACTGTGTCTCTTTGTGATACGAAATTGAAAGCTGCTGCAGTTTCCTTACAAGTGCTTTTCTAAGTCCTGTTTCTGCATACCTCGTTGCTAATGATTTATATCTTGTATACAGATAATTCATCGGCACATTAAGAACAACTAATCCAACCATAATTATCGCCTGAATAATAATATTCTGTACAGTATCCGGCGAACCACTTGTAATATCATTAATAATATTAGCTGTAACAATTGGCAGCACCCACACAGGGGCATGCTTTATAAAGAAAAATAATACTGCAAGAAAAAACTTATTATAATTCCCCTTATAAAGCCCTATAAGTATCTTTAACGGATGCCCCTTATGCTTCCTATAGCACTCAATGAACCAATTCTCAACATCAATTCCCTTTGGTGCATGTAAATTCATGATTATTCCTCATATTTCTGTATATTTATACTAATCTCTTTCAATCTTATCAACATTATCTGCCACAATTGCTTCTCCATCGCAGCCCTCAATATTGACATTCTTTAATATAAGTTTTTCTACATTACTTACAATAAGTCCCTGTCTGCTTGCTTCATCACAGCCAAGCATCATTGCTGCTACCCCCGGCTTCGCATCTTTAGCATAGCTGAAGTTAATATTCTCAAATGTAAGCTTCTCAACTTTACTCTCTGGCAGACCGAATATATATGCACCTGCAACATGGCAGTTTTTCGCATTGATATCCTTAAATGTAAGGCTCTTGATTGAAGGTGTTCTGTCATCAATAGGAAGTGGCTTTCTAGAACCAACATATTCTGTCTTTCCATCTGGATCACAGAAATAGAAGCTGTTAACAACAAATGGTGTCATAACGTTATCCATATCAATATTCTCAAATGAAATATCATCAAGTACAGATAATTTACCACGGCCTCTTCTTGTCTTAACTCTTAAACCTCTGTCTGTATTCATGAACATGCAGTCTCTGATATGAACGTCTTTAACTCCCGCAGCTATCTCGCTTCCTACTGTTACTGCACCATGTCCGTCTCTCATACAGCACTGGCGTACTGTCATATCCTCTGTAGGAGTCTTTTCCTTCTGAGCCATATATATCTTGCCTGACTTGATTGCTATACAGTCATCACCAACTGAAATATATGTTCCAAGCACAAGAACATCCTGACAGCTTTCTGGGTCAAGACCATCTGTGTTGTGTGAATTAGCAGGATTAAGAATCTTAACATCTATAAACTTAAGATGTTTACTAAAATATGGGTGGATTGTCCATGATGGTGAATTCTGAACTGTAATTCCATGCATAGTAACATTACTACAGTTATTGATAAAGAATAATCTTGGTCTCCACGCAGTATTTCTTATCTTACAATTCTTCCACCAGTTATCATGAGTTGTACATCCATCAATAGTTCCTTCACCTGTAATTGTAACATTTGAACAGTTGATGCCACATACAATTGCTGAAAACATATCCAGCGGATTGCCTTCCCATGTACCAAGGTTGTAATAATCTTTCTCATCGTATGTCTCAATCTGTCCTGGTAATATAGGGAACTTATCTCTTTCTGTAAATGCTGAAAGTACCGCTCCTTTAGCAAGCTCAAGGTTAAGATTATCTTTTAAGAAAATGCTTGATATCTTATAAACACCTTCTGGAACTAATACTCTGGAATCCTTAGGAGCTGCCATAATCGCACACTGGATTGCATTAGTATCATCATGCTCTCCATCACCATACGCACCAAATTCTCTGACATTAAGTGTTACATATTCATAATCTGTCTTTAATTCTACAGGACCATATTCTTTTCCTGCATATACTGCTGTAATCTTATATTCTGTATCTGGCTTAAGACCATATATTGTTGTAACAACCTTTTCTGTCTTGCCATATTCTTCTCCATTAACCAGGAGTGTGTATTCTTCCTTTGAATAATACTTTCCACCGTCATCAAATTCTACTACAGCACTTCTTCCTGTCTTGATAACTAACTTTAACTCCATAATACACCTCCATTGCTGCGTCCGTAATCCTGATAATCCCTGTTTCTTATATACTCACTGTAAGCTGTTATATACGCCGCTGATACAGATATACTGTTCTTATCCGCAACATGCTTGTCAGTAGCTTTTTCAAAGATTTCCTCAGCCTTGGATGCATATTTTTCTGTCTGTATAAGCTTCATACGGCATCCTTTCAATACTGCATATGCATATATAAGCTTTACAAACCATGAATCTGTATTATCAATTGTATCATTAAGAACTGAAACTGCTGCTTTATACATTTCTCTTATTCTTGCAAATATCTCATATAACGCCTGGTCCATAACTTCAAGTGTATCAACTGCTCCTGCTGCAAATAATGCAAGTGCTTTTACAGCCTTAACATCACCATCATGTGCTGCCTCTCCTGCGTTCTTAAAGCATTCTGCATATATTGCATTATACTGCGCAATTATATCATTATAATGTTCTTTACCACCATCTTTAGTCTCATAATTCATATAGAAGCTTAAAGCCTTAAAAGCAGTACATAAGCATCTGCCACCTTCTGCGCCTGTAAAATAACCTGATTCTGTCCGTGGCTGTGTCTCTGTCTGTTTGGCAATATTAACAGCAATATCATTCTTTCCAACACTGTAACATGCATTACCATACATGTAATTAACAAGGTCATTCTCGCCTATGCTGATATTATCATTCTCTACAAGCTTCTCTAATTCACCTGTAATAACATCCTTATATTCATCACTATGCTCTGCTGCTTCAAGTTTACCTAAAGCATTAAGAAGAAGTGCCTTATCAAATGCATCTGCTCCTTCAAGCCCGGTTTCTTTTAATACATTATTAATGTATCCTTTAATTTCAAAACTTTTATCCAAGCCTTTTTCCTCCTAACCAATATTTATTTTATTGTATCATGTTAAACAGTATTATTCCACTATTTGACTGGTAATGACGAATAAAAATACAGTTTTATTGCTTTGTATATTCTCATCGCTACTCGCGCTCGTAGCTCATACTCCAGAACTTCGTTCTGTCGTTGTCGCGGTGCTCCTCGAATATACAGTCAAAAACACCAGCATATGCAAGCATAGCTGGTGCATTTGATTGTATATTCTCATCGCTACTCGCGCAAAAAAGGACGAGCCTTTTAAGGCTCGTCCAAAATAAATTCAAAATATTAACATTACTCCTTAACGGCACCTACGTTAACACCCTGTACGAAGTACTTCTGACAGAATGGGTAGATGATCATGAAAGGAAGGATAGCTACGATAGTTGCTGCATTAGAAATTGTTGTTGGGTTAACAGCACCATCATTAGGAATATCACTATCAACAACCATACTTCTTAACTGAATCTGGAAGTTGTAAAGATTATTCTTATTAATATATATCTTGAAGTTTGTATAATCATTCCAGAAGCTTACTGCGAACATCAAACCAATTGATGCAAGAGCTGCCTTTGAAAGAGGAAGTACAATCTTGAAGAAGATACCCATTGGTGAGCATCCATCAATCTGAGCTGCTTCAAAAAGTGACTCTGGAATACCCTCGAAGAAGTTTCTCATAAGTACTAAGTTATATACGTTAATAGCCATTGGCAGAATAACCGACCACAAAGTATTAATTAATCCTAACTGCTTGATAACAAGGAACTTAGGAATCATACCACCATCGAAAATCATTGTGAAGAGAAGCATATAAGCGAAGAAGTTTCTTCCTGGCATCTCCCACTGAATTAATACATAACCTCCAAGTGTAACAACTAAAAGTCCAACGAATGTACCAACAAGAGTTGTTATAACTGAGATTAAGAATGGATGATAAAGGTTTGCTCTTGTTACAATAGCACGGTAACCACCCCAAGAGAACTTCTGAGGAAGCCATCTAAAATCATATGATGAATATGCATCTATTGAAGTAATAATTACTTTGTAAATAGGAATCATAATTGCACATGCAATAATAATGAATAAAATTGCATTAACAATTGGGAATACTTTGAATTTTTTCTTTTTCTTTTTATAAACTAGTGTCTGATTATCACTCATTATCTATTCCCTCCTATACAATTCCTCGTCCACGTACTTTCTTACTTGCCCAGTTACAACCGAGAACTAAGATCATACCAACGAAAGACTTAAATAAACCTACAGCAGTTGTATAACCATAATCTGAGTTACCACCACTGAATGTCTTAGTATATACATATGTCTGTAAAACCTGTGATTTAGCATATGTAATAGGTGACTGCAATACGAATACAGATTCAAAAAGGTTCATAACCTTAGCAAGGTTAAGAATGAATACTGTAATAATTGTATTAGCAAGAGCTGGTAATGTAATATATATCAGTCTCTTGAATCTGTTAGCACCATCAATCTGTGCTGCTTCATAAAGGTCTGGGCTGATACCTGACAATGTAGCCAAGAAGAGAATTGTTCCCCAACCTGTATCTTTCCAAACATTCATGATATAGAATGTTCCACGCCAGTATGTTGTACTGTTCATGAAATCAATAGGGTTACTAATAGCACCCATATTTATAAGAATTGAGTTGACTGGAGCTGTATCATACGGAGCCAGTAACATCTTAAATACTGAAGCAACAACTACCCATGACATGAAGTGAGGAAGATAGATAATTGTCTGTACTGTCTTCTTGAAAATCATGTTAGTAATCTCATTCAGAAGAAGTGAGATAATAACCGCTGCACCTGTATTTAAGAACAACTTAATTAATGACAAAACTAATGTGTTTCTGAATGCCTGCCAGAAATAGATATCGTTAGTAAACATTGTCTGGAAATGATACAGACCAATGTAGTATGGATTAGCGATAACATATTTTGTGAATGAATAACGAACACCAAGCATTGGCCAGTAGTTAAATAACATAATCATAACGAAAACTGGCACAAACATAAGGTAGAAACCTCTGTAATAATACATCTTACTTGTGAGGCTCTGGTTTAATGAGTTAGAAAGATACTTAGCATCAACATGAAGATCTTTCTTGAAAGGCTTAACAATATCAATAAAGCATCCTGCAACTGCTATAACTATACCAATTGCAAGTACAACAAATCCACAACCAATATGATATGAATTGCCATTATATCCATTGCTAAGAATATCTGTAAGGTTAACATTAACGTACTTAAGTCCACCACCTGCTACCTTACCATTAACAAGTGTAAACTGAACTGCAAATACAGAAACAACTGTAAGAACAGTTGCGATTACTGTAGTAATGATAGAAAAGAATTCTTTTCTGGCTACTACAAGTATGATACCAACAACGATACATGCGATGAATAAATACCATAATACTGGCATACTGATATTCATGTAACTGAAAGCATATGCTATAGGATAAACGCCTTCTTTAATCTTCTCTCCTGACTGAACAAGAGGTAAAAGACTGGCAATGAGCATGATAATAAGTCCGATGATGGCCATCAATTTAATATTTCCTTTTGGCTTTCCTACTGCTGTTCCGCACTTAGGGCATATTTTAGCTTTCTTAGGAAGCTCTGTGTTACAAGATGGACACTGCATTTTTTTACCTTCTTTCCTAATTATTATCGTATGCCTATTAAATAAATTTCATAAGCAAATCCTTTTTGTCAGTATAAACGGCGCGGATTTCTCTGCGCCGCCATACTAACATAAGATGTATAAACATCTAATAATTATTATTGTTTAAATTACTTCTTAATTGTTTCGTTTAATGACTCAATTACTGCATCACACTTAGCACCAACCTGCTTCTTGTAATCAGCCATAGCTTCATCATATGTCTTCTCGCCAAGAACTACCTGTGAAACAACTTCAAGTCTCTTAGTATTGATATCAGAGATATTGTTGCTAAGTACTTCTGTGTTCCAAAGTGGAGTCTCAAGCTTGCTGTTAGCATTGAACATTGCATAGTTCTCTGTGATAAGTGGGTCAACGCTCTTGTTACCTGGATCTATGTTATCACCAAATGTAGCAATAGCTAAGCTCTTATCAATGTGGTTCTTAGACATAAGCTTTGTATTATCTTCTGGAGTTGGAAGGAAGTGGAATACACCTTCTTCATATGTCTTAGTCTTCTTCTCATCAACCTCACCCTTTGAGTTGTAAACTGTAACTGTCTCAGCCTTATCATCCCAGTGAGTTCCCTTAGCACCATACTGCCATGCAATCTGGATATCTCCACCATCAAGCATAGTATCGATGAAGTACTTGAAGATTCCTTCAGCCTTACCATTCTCATATGCCTTGTATGTAATACACCAAGCAGTAGCAAGACGTTCCTTATATGTACCAAGCTCCTTAATAGGCTTAATAGCGATAATCTTATCTGTCTTATCAGCCATAGAGTTCTGAAGTGTATAAGCCCATGTACCTGCCCAGTATGTGAATACTGAAGAAGCTGTTGAAGCATCCTTAGCGTTCCACTTATTACGAGCATCTGATGTTGTCTGGTTCTGTGAAGCCTTATCAAGAATACCATCATCAACAGCTGTCTTAAGTCTTGCAAGAGCATCCTTCATATCCTGCTGAGCGAATCCATCCTTGTATTCCTTAGCTGCTTCATCATAGTAGAATGTGAAGTTAGCATTCTGATAGAATTCTGGAAGATAGTTAGTATATGGAGCTTCTGGAGTACCCTTGTTACCACCAGCAATGAAACCTGAACAAGAGATAACGAAGTTCTGGTTAGCTGAAGCAGCCTTCATATCCTTAAGCATCTTATAATACTCATCATATGTAAGTGTCTTAGATGCAACTTCCTCTGGGTTGTATCCAGCTGCTGTTAAAGCTGAAGACTTGATGTATGTACAGCATCCATTACCACGGGCTGGTGAAAATCCGTAAAGAGCCTTCTCTCCGTCTGGACCTGCAACCATGTTTCCTGACTGAATAATCTCAGCCTGATCGATAAGTCTTCCTGAGTTCTTAGTTGCTGACTGATTCCAAGCATCTGTCATATCCCAGAGATATCCGTTAGCTGCAAAGTTAGCAAGGAAATCTGAGCTAAGAAGAACTACATCAGGGATATCGCCTGAAGCGAATGCATTCTTAACTGAATCATAGTAGCTAGAATGTTCTGGACGAATCCACTTAATATCAAGACCTGTAAGGTCGCCAAGATACTTGTAGAATTCCTGAGCACCGTTAGTTTCCTTAACTACAGTACCATCAACCATAACTGTGAACTGCTCTGGCTTCTGTACGTTAGCCCAATCAACTGTTGCTTTTGTTGCGTCCTGATTGCCGCCGTTAGAGCCACAAGCTACGAGGCCCATAACTGAAGTAAGTGATAAACCTACTGCAGCAAACTTCTTTAATGTCTTTTTCATAAACCTTAAAACCCTCCTTAATTTGGTTCGCGGGGATTATCTCCCCGTTTCGTTTTTAGACATTGATATATTAGCATTTTTGTACTATTTTAACAAGGCTAATTTTAACAATTATTGTATTTTTTTTGCTTTTTCTGTGAAAACCCAGTATTTATGCCATTTCCCGCATTCATAATTTTTTCATTTTTCCAAATTTTTTATCAAAAATTATTTTGTGAGAATAGTTTTTCTTCATATAATCTTTGTTTTTTATGTAAAAAATGCACTATGCACTTTGGTTTTTTTTGATTATTTTACATCACATTTACACATTCTATACTCTTTTAAGCAGATTCCGACCATTGTATTGTGATTTTTTACCACTGTTAATAATTTATTCATATTTCAGACATTATCTGCACAATTTTCCTATATCATCCCTGTACATCTGCATGCTGCATATATCCCTTAAGTATATCTTTCCCGATGACATCTCTGTCATATTCTTCTCCAGAATATTTCTTGCTGCATTCTCCATCATCAGTTCAAATGTAACGCCATCGGCATATTCTGTATTAACTATTGTTATATCATTCTGTGCACATATGTACTGCACTTTTCCAACATAATTATAATCAACATCAAGGAATGCATGCACACCCTCTGTAAGCTCACCAAGTCTGCAGACGGACAGTGCTTCCTTGGCAGCATTAGTATACGCTCTTATAAGCCCTCCTGTTCCAAGCAGAACACCTCCAAAATATCTTGTCACAACACACAGACAGTTTCCGCATTCATTTCCCGTAATTACTTCCAGTATCGGCTTACCTGCTGTGCCTGACGGCTCACCATCATCTGAAAATCTCTGTATCTCACTCTGGTCTCCTAAAACATATGCATAACAGTTATGTCGTGCATCCCAATATTTCTTTCTAAGCTGTTCTATTATTTTCACTGCCATATCTTCATCTTCAATATGATAAATGTTAGCTATAAATCTTGATTTCTTATCTGTAAATTCACCTGTTCCACCTGATATTATCTTCTTCATTATCTGATTCCTTCTTATATATATGTATATTTAGTTATTATACAGCCTTATTGATTGCCTGTCATACCTTTTTATGTTATAATATCATGACTTTATTAAGGAGGACAATATATGAATTATGGTGGTAAAGGCATAAAACAAAAGAAAAGACTGCTTAATTCAGCTACTACCAAGCTGGGCACCAAATTAGGTATATTTTTCATAAAACTGGCTTTAGTTGCTGCTATAGCAGTTGTTGTTTCCGGCTCATGCCTTGTATTAGGTTCCTTTCAGGGAATTATAGAGAATGCCCCTGACATTGCATCTGTCAATGTTTCGCCTGAGGGCTTTGCAACTAAGATATATGATTCAGATGAGAATGAAATACAGACGCTTTCTTCTGCAGGAGCTAACAGGACATATGTAACAATTGACCAGATACCTAAAGATTTGCAGCATGCATTTATAGCTATAGAAGATGAGCGTTTCTATGAGCATAATGGTATCGATATGAGAGGTATCTTACGAGCTGCTTCAATTACACTTTCATCAGGTGAGATGTCACAAGGTGCAAGTACAATAACACAGCAGCTTCTGAAGAATAATGTTTTCAATGCTTTCAACGAATCTACAATTGAGAAGATTAAGCGAAAGGTTCAGGAACAATATCTGGCTGTAAAGCTTGAAACAGTAATGTCTAAAGATGCCATTCTTGAGAATTATCTTAATACCATTAACCTTGGTAACGGATATTATGGTGTACAGGCTGCTGCCAGAGGATACTTTAACAAAGATGTATCAGAGCTCTCTATCAGTGAGTGTGCTGTAATTGCATCCATCACTAAAAGTCCTACCGGTCTTAATCCGATAAGGCACGCTGACAGAAACAAAGACCGTCAGAGTCAGGTCCTTCTCAATATGAAAGAGCAGGGATATATATCCCAGGAAGAATATGACGAAGCAATTGCTGATGATGTCTATGCAAGACTTGAAGGTATTGAACTTGCCGGAACATCAACTTCAACTTATTCATATTTTGTTGATGAACTTATCAACCAGCTTACTTCTGACCTTATGTCACAGAAGGGGTATACAGAAGCACAGGCTACAAGCCTTATATATCGTGGCGGACTTCGGGTTTATTCAACTCAGGACACAATGATGCAGCAGGTTGCTGATGATGTCATCAATAATCCTGGCAACTACAATGATAATACACATTTTTCTATCAATTATGCTTTAACAATAAAGCAGACTGATGGATCATTTTCATATTATTCACATAATTCAATGGCCAACTGGTACACAAAGACTCTTGGAGATACCCGCTTCAGTCTTACAATGACCGATGAAGACGCTGCGAGAAGTTATGTTGAAGCATATAAGCAGGAGCTTCTTAAAGAGGGTGGTGAAATATATGCTGAGACACTTACATTTACAATACAGCCCCAGATATCATTTACTATAATGGATCAGACCAACGGACAGGTTAAAGTTATGGTCGGCGGACGAGGTGATAAGACTCTTAACCGAAGCTTAAACCGTGCTTCTAATGACATTGCAAGACAGCCGGGTTCAAGTATCAAGCCACTTGCTGTATACGGTCCTGCCCTTGATACAGGAACATATTCTCTGGCATCTGCCATTGATGATGCTCCTTATTATTATTCAGGAACTGATGCAAAGCTTGTTACTAACTTTACAAAAGGTGAATACAGAGGTCTGATGACATTAAGAGAAGCTCTTACTGTTTCACAGAATGTACCTGCTGTTAAGATTCTTTCAAAGCTTACGCCTCAGGTTGGTTATAATTACCTTGAGAAATTCGGTATTTCAACGCTGGTTTCTCCTAAAAATGCAATCAACGGTGCACACGATGTTGTGCAATCACTTGCACTTGGCGGTATGACACGAGGTGTTTCCAATATTGATATGTGTGCCGCTTATGCAGCCATAGCTAATAAAGGAACTTACACAAAACCTATTTACTACACCAAAGTACTTGATTCAGAAGGCAACATTATTATCGATAATTCTGTACCAGAAACACATAAGGTACTTAATGAGAATTCTGACTGGCTTCTTATTCAGGGATTACGTTCTGTTGCTACTGACGGTACTGCACGTACAGCTAACTTTTCAAGCCAGCCTGTAGCAGGTAAGACAGGTACTACACAGTACGACAGCGACAGATGGTTCTGTGGCTTCACTCCATATTACACATCCGTAATATGGGCAGGCTATGATGATAATTCCAAGGAACTTGGAAATGTTGTTAACCACAATATTATATGGCGTACAATAATGCAGACAATTCATGAAAATCTTAATCTTCCAACTGGAAGTTATGAACAGCCATCTGGTATTGTAGAGGCGGCTGTATGCTCTAAGTCAGGGCTTCTTCCTGTTGAGGGCTTATGTGACCAGGACCCTGAAGGAAACTGTGTTATAACAGAATATTTCACTGAAGACACAGTTCCTACTGAATACTGTACAACACATGTTAAGGTTTCAATATGTAATGAATCCGGAGATATTGCTACTTCCGGTTGTCCAAGTGTTACAACTAAGATTATGAGAAAGAAATCTTCTGCTGATAAGCTTGGCGAGGATAAAGACGGTTCTGAATTCAAGACATGGGATGCTGATATCTCAATTACAGATACTGAGTTATCTAAGTTATGCACTATTCACAGTGCAAAAACCAAGCCTTCCAAAGTTACAACCGGAACAGACAGCAACAAGAACAATTCTAAAGAATCAACAGCTGCCTCAACAGAGACATCTGGTAAAACTAATTCATCTGACAAACGGCCTTAATCATTAAAAAAGGATAGTGGTCAATTGGACCACTATCCTTTTATTTTATTCTTTCTTCATCTTAGGTTCAAATATAAGCGACGCAATAAATCCAAATATAAGTGCTGCTGAAACTCCGACTGCACATGAAGTAAATCCTCCTGTAAACAATCCTAAAAATCCCTGCTCATCTATTGCTTTCTTCATACCCTTCCATAAGACATTGCCAAATCCTGTAAGAGGAACCGTTGCTCCCGCTCCTGCAAATTTAACAAACGGCTCGTATATTCCAACTGCTCCAAGTACAACTCCTGTTGTTACAAGAATAACCATTATCCTTCCCGGCATAAGCTTTGTCTTTTCCATAAGAATCTGTGTAAAAACACATATTAATCCCCCGCATACAAATGCTTTAACAAAATCCATGGCTTTAACTCTCCTTTCCTTCAAGAATTACACCATGGGCTATGCCCGGCACACTTTTTCCTTCATTGTAACTTACGGTAGATAACAAAGCTCCTGTAGGAACAAAAAGAACTCTTTTATATTCTCCTCTTATAAGTCTGTCCATAATACAGCTTCCAAGAACAACTGCACTGCAGCCACAGCCGCTTCCTCCTGAACACTTAGTTTCCCCTTCGTATATAAGCATTCCACAGTCATACAGCTTATCAGCAATATCAATACCTTTTTCTTTTAGAAGCTCAGACAATATCCTGTTGCCAATCTCTCCTAAGTCGCCTGTAAATATTGCATCGTAATAGTCCTTATCAACATCAAGGTCTTTGAAATTAGCTTCTATAAGCTCTGCTGCTGCTGGAGCCATACATGCTCCCATATTCATTGAATCCTTAACGCCGTAATCAACAATCTTTCCCGTTGTAATACCCTTTATGAGAACACATTTTTTCTTATCCAGAGGCTTATCGCCGACGATATACGCCCCTGCTCCTGTAACTGTCCATGTAGATGCAACTGGTCTCTGGTTTCCATACTCGAGCGGATAACGGAACTGCTTTTCAGCACTTGCAAAATGGCTTGACGCGATGGCAATTACATTTTGCGCATATCCGGCATTAATACACATTGCACCAAGTGATAATGCCTCGCCCATCGTTGAACATGCTCCGTACAGACCAAACATCGGTATTTCATATCTCATAAGACCGAAAGATGTTGCTATTAGCTGTCCAAGAAGATCTCCGGCATAGATATAATCTATGTCTGACGCAGCCATGCCGCTTTTAATAAGCAGCTTGTCAACCGCCATCTCCTGAATGTGGCTCTCAGCCTCCTCCCAGCTTTTCTTGCCAAACATATCATCTTCTACTGCCACATCAAACATTTCACCAAGCGGACCATCAGCCTCTTTCTTTCCAACCACTGTTGCAGCACATCTAACATATACATCTTTGTCAAATAACAGACTCTGTTTCCCAGTCATAATCCTCGTTTCCGCACATACTCATGTGCCATTAGTCTTTATAAGTAGTCTGTCCAAAAATGTATTAATTATGTATTATTTTCGTATTATGTCAAGCGTATGTGCAGCAGCACCAAGCAGATCAGCTCTTTCACAGGTTGCAAGATGATACCTGTAAAACATCTCGTATTCCTCCTCGTCAAGCTGATTCACAAACTGTCTTATGTAATTAGCCGGTCCATCCGGTGTCACAATCTTCACACGTTCACATCCTGCTGCTTCATTAACATTTTCAATATCTTCAAGTCGCACATAATCATACAGATCCTGCTCAGAAGATATCGTGTGGAAATCCTCTGTCAGCCTGCCCTGTTCCATACACTCCTTAATATGTCTTTCCTTAAATGCATATGTAATTACACCATACTCATTCATAACATAAGCTACAAGAATAAAGCCACCTTTCCTTGTAATACGGGCCGCCTCCTTTAATGCCTTAACCTTATCCTCCTGTCCGAACAGATGATACATCGGCCCGAACAGCAGGGTTATGTCAAATGTTTCATCCTCGAAACGCTTTAACTTAAGTGCATTGCCCTGATAAGCCTTAACTGACGAATTCTTGGATTTCAATATTCCAAGATTGTGCTTTACAAGCTCAACTGCAGTTACATCAAAGCCTTCCTCAGCCAGCGCAACGCTGTATCTTCCTGTTCCAGCACCTATATCCATAATCTTTATATTCTCTCTGCCTTCATTCTTTAATTCTTCAATGCACTCATGTATATAATGCATCGATGTACGGAATTCAATCTGTCCGTGCCTTGAAGTCAGTCTTTTTTCTTCATTAAATTTATTATAATAATCTTCTAAAAAAGTTCCCATATTATCCTCGTATCCTGCGCATTTCTTTAAAACAGTTCCTATGATTCTACCATACAGATGTTTCTTAATCAAGAATCACAGTACATGTATAAGCTTTAAAGCCAGATATATAAGTCCTGCACACCAGCTAAAAAATATTCCATATAGAATAACAGGACCGGCAATCGTGAATATCTTGCAGCCAATACCGAACACCCGACCCTCCTTCTTATACTCAATCGCAGGTGCAGCAACACTGTTTGCAAATCCTGTAATCGGAACAAGACTTCCTGCTCCGCCAAATGTGGTTATAGACGGATAAATATTAAGTCCGGTAAGAATTACACTTAAAAATACCAGTATAAGTGTTGTATAAGATGCTGCATCCGTGTCAGGCACTTTCATCCACTTGCATACATTTAAAATAATCTGTCCTGCAACACATATACAGCCACCAACAATGAATGCCTTAAAGCATTTTGCCACACAGCTTCCTTTAGGTGTAACATTTTTTACATAAGCATTATAGCTTTCATTTCTTTTTTCAATATCAGCTTTGGTACCGCTTTCAGAATTAATATCGTGCATACATCCTCCCTTTTTGCAATGCAAAATCAATACATATATAAGTAATATACAAGCTGTCCTAGTGCTTTTCCTGCCGCTGTCGCCGCCACAATAAAACCAAGACCGGTGCCTGCCTTTGCCCTGTGAACGAATATAGGCAATGCTTTAACTGTCTCTGCAAGGCTTATTAAAAATGTGCCTATAAATATCCCGGATATCAACCCGAATATAATACAGCCCGTCATTCCTATTCTAACCGTGATTCCAAGAACATATACAGCATTAGCTGCCGTCGCACCGATTATTATACATTCCTCATACAGATACACATGTCTGCTCGTCCCGCTGACATCAGCATATCTGTTAATAACACCAACGCTGGTTATAAGTGCAAAAAGTCCTGCAGCAGTAAACACTCCCGACATAGCCCCTATAAGAATAATAACCGCTATCATTTTCCACCTTCCCTGTCAATAACAGATTCTGATATATCTTTGTCATATTTATCCATTTCCACCTCAAGCGGTGTTGGCGCTTTTGACAGCTTTTGTCCCGCAAAATGATCATAAAATATAACAATCCCAATAAACAATCCCACAGCATAGGCAATCTCCATTGCATTCGTTGCCTTATATGCAGAAGCTCCAAGAAGCTCGTACACCCGGTCAAATATATCTGTCGTACTTACGTCATTGTTGTAAGCAATAATTCCATACCCGCTTCCAACCATTGTTATAAAACATATAACAGCTACCTTAATCCAATGCACTGTGCCTTCCTTCTCCGGTTTCTTGTACTCAACAACAAAATCACATTCCCCAAGACATTCAATATCTGCATCCGGATACTCCTTCTGAATAATCCTCACAACATCAAGTGCGTCAAACACCTTCCGGTCATACTTGCCCAGCGTAAACTCCACAAGCGTTATATGTCCGATTTTTTCAATCATATCCTTATCACTACAATAAACAGTCATCACATCCCCAATAGTGACCTTAGGCTTCTTAACATACCTTTTCTGGTCAATCTTCAAATAAATCTTCTCTGACATAACAAACCCTCCGTTGCTAGTATTAGTATTGTACATGCCCGCAGAATTATTCATGAAGCTTTTATTTCTGCAACAGCCTGCCCTAGCCCACCGCACTCCATACCGGCACAAAACAGTCCCATCACTGTTTTCATTCAGCATAAACACTACGCCGCTGTGTCTGTCTATGGTATACGCCCGAATATTTCGAATCGTGTGGGAGTTAATGCCGCCAGATGTAAAAGAGCGGTGTGGATAAACTCGTTCAAGCGAAGCGCGTTTGTTTATCCGCACCGTAATAAACTATACAGATAGCGGCATTTACTCCCACTAGATGAAGAAATCCTGAGGGCATATGCCATAGACGGACACAGCGGCGGGGCTGCCATATACCGAATGAACCCTATCACGCAAACAGCCGCTTGCGCATGCCACTTAAAATCTTCTTCTCCATCCGCGACACCTGCACCTGCGATATTCCGAACTCCTTAGCAACCTGCATCTGTGTGTAATCATCATAATAACGCATTCTGATAAGCTCTTTTTCACGCTGTGAAAGTGTTTCCATAAGCTGTGCAAGTGCCACTTTACTTGATGCAGTTTCCCCAATGTCTGCCTTGTCTTCTAACTTGTCCATCAGCATGACCTCACTTCCATCACCCTGATAGATTGTCTTATATATTGATTCAACCTCCATTGATGCAGACATTGACAATGTTATGTCTTCAACTGACAACTCACAGGCAGCTGCTATCTGTTCTACTGTCGGTTCACAGCCTAACGTGTCACGGAGCTGTCCCGCCGCTCTCATGCTTTTTACTGCATTTTCTTTGATAGAACGACTTACCTTTACCATTCCGTCATCCCGCAGGAATCTTCTTATCTCACCTGTTATCATAGGAACTGCATATGTTGAAAATGCAACATCCATATCCAGATTGAAATTATCAATTGCCTTTATAAGCCCTATACAGCCTATCTGAAACAGATCCTCCTGTTCTGTTCCTCTCCCCTTAAATCTTTTAATTATGTTCCATATAAGCCCAAGATTATCTGTTACCAGCTTCTCTCTAGCCTCTTTGTCATTATTGTGTGCTTTAGCGATCAATTCCCTGGTACAATCCTTAGTCTGATCCATAGCATCACATCCTATCAATTACTCCCCTATTTTCTTTCTCATAAGAACTGTTGTTCCTTTGCCCGGTGCCGACGCAACTCTTAAATCATCCATGAATGCCTCCATAAACGAAAATCCCATTCCTGAACGTTCCTGTTCAGGCTTGGTTGTATACAGAGGTTCCATTGCTTTTGCAACATTTTCCATGCCAAGACCGTCATCGTGCACTTCTATTATTACCTGATTCTGTATGCCCTTTAATCTCATTCTTACTTTTCCCGGACCATTATCATAGCCATGGACTATTGCGTTAGTTACTGCCTCGGAAACTGCTGTTTTTATGTCCTGCAATTCTTCGATTGTTGGATCTAAATATGTAACAAAGGCTGCCGCAACAACCCTTGCAAATGCTTCATTTTCCGACCTGGCTTCAAATAATAATTCAACATTGTTATTCTCCATCATACTTATGCCTCCTGTCCTTTAAGCTCATATATGTTAACTATCTTATGAAGTCCTGATATAAGAAGTATCCTCTTAACACTTTCACGGACTCCCACGATTGTTATGTCACCTTTATCCATAACCTTCTTGTAGCGCCCCATAATAAGTCCTATTCCTGCACTGTCCATAAAATCCACTTTAGTAAAATCAAATACTATATGAGTTACGCCTCTTTTATCTATTACATCATCTATAACCTGACGCATCTCTTCTGCCAGATGATGGTCAAGTTCTGCATTCATTCGTATCATAAGCTTGTCATCATTAACCATGTATATATAATCCATATGCTGGATTTCATCCTGCTCATCCGCTGTATTAACCTGTTTTGACATAATAATCTCCTCTTTCCTCTCTGCTTTTACACTTCACTAATTCTGCAACAAAGCCCCCGGCAAAGAATTATCTTTGCCGGGGGCTTATCTTTTAGTACCTCATCAATGTGAATTAACGTAATCGCTGGCTTCTTTGTAATATCCGCTAGTCGAATAATCATCCACAATATACTTATAGTATTTCTTTGCATCATCAGTCTTTGCTAATGCTACATATGACTTAGCTGCATAATAAGCTGAATCTGCACTGTTATTACATTTGTATGCTTTGACAAGATTATCTGCCGCAACTTCATAGTTGGACTTGTAATACTCTGTCATTCCTGTGTTATAGAAGGTCTGTGCTGCTGCCGGAAGTGTCGCCGTTGCTATTGTATTATATAAAGTCTTTGCTGACTCACTTGGAAGTGCACTGACATCTATATCAACAAGCTTATTCGCAGCATCATCAGGCTTATTTGCAATATAATCACTTGCTGCCTCTATTACTGATACCAAAAGCTTGTTGCTTCCCTCTGTTCCATTAACAACGCCAAGCTGCTGCTCAAGTGCATCCTTCTGCGCCTTAACCTCTTCAAGTTCTTTCTGCATAGAATTCAGTTCTACATTACCAGAAGATAACTGCTCACTATACTCCTGAAGACTTTTCTTATAATCCTGTGTAAGTCCCTTATTCCTTGCCGGAACAATAAGAAACCATATTAATGCTGCACCTATTACAACACCTGCCAATACATTTATTATTGTTATTGCACCATTACTTGGTTCTTTATATGACGATCTTGGAAGAATAACATCGTTGCCGCTTAACGGTTTCTTATCAATATCCTTTTCCTTTCTCTTAGGAAGGAAAGAGCCTGATGTTTCCGCTTTCTTTGCTGCATTTCTTTCTGCTATCTCTTTCTGATAAATATGTGCAAGTGTATTATTCTTATCTATTGCAAGAACAGCGTTAAGCATCTTTTTTGCTCTTGAAAGCTCGTCCTGCTTAATATATATAAGTGCAAGCAGAAGATGTGCCTTAATAAGCTGTGGATTATTGGCAACTACCTTCTTGAGCTGTATTACAGCCATATCAAGATTGCCTTCCTTGGCATATTTCAAAGAAAGATTATATTTACGGATAGTACCTGTAATCATCTCAAATCTGTTCTGGTTAGTCTGTATCTTCTTAATATAGTGTCCTGCAATATTGCCTTCAGGTGTAAAATTCTTACTTACGACCCACTGGCTTAACGCCTCAACTACATCCCCCATCTCACAGTAAACAAGACCTAACAGATTTCTTGCATTGGTATTGTACTTGTTAATCATAAGGCTTATCTTAAGAGATTCAACTGCACCGGTTAAATCTCTCACTCTTGCTTTATATAGTCCTGCATTATAATATGCATCTGATACTCTGGCTGTCTTCTTATATATTCTTACATTCTCTCCACATTGTGGACATGTATCACCATCTGTAAGGAAGCTTCCACATTTATAACATCTCATATGTCCACCCCTCACTACTTATCTGTATTCTTTCCGCTAAGTATCTGTGATATCAGATCTGTGATATCCGGTACATCATTGTTATATATTGCGTCCTCAGCATCTTCTACTTCAAGACTTGGCTGAAACTTCTGTATCTCTTCATCAAAATTAATCATGATTATTTTCCTTTCCTTCCAATGCACGGTCCACATCACCAACTAAATAAAGCGACCCCGTTGCAAACATCAGTCTGTTATCCCATTTTTTCATAGCTTCTTCAACACTCTCAAATACATATACCGGTGTATCCTTAATATGTGCTTCAAATGTTTCCTTTATTATATCAGCTGGAAGCTTTCTGACACCGCCCGTTATTGTAACATATATCTGTCTGAAATGCTTACAGCTGCATAGTATCTTAATCATTCTGTCATAATTCTTGTCACTTACTACTGAAAAAAGTAATGTTGCCTTATCAAGCCGACTGTTTTCATAAAGACTGTTTACTGAATCTACAAAGCTTTGAATCCCTTGTGGATTGTGCGCTCCGTCAACATACAGATTGTCTCTTAACAGTTCCATTCTTCCTGCCCAGTGTGTATCGTACATTGCCATACTGACTGCTTTATTGTCAAGCTTAATCATCCCCCTGTCACACAGATTAGCACATACCGTAAGTGCAATACTTGCATTTTCCATCTGGTACAACGCATTCGTACTTAACCGGAAGCAATCATTCTTATAATACTCATTATGAATTAAAAAATCAATATACCCGTATGTATTTTGTATCAGTTCAAATGTATTGTCGTCAACCACATGACAGTCGCATCCAAAGTCTGCTGCACGCTTTCTTATCACATCAGCAGCTTCTTTCACTATGCCGCTGCACACAACCGGTATTCCCGGTTTAATTATCCCCGCTTTTTCATTTGCAATCTTTTCTATTGTATCACCAAGAATTGCAGTATGTTCAAGCGATATTGTTGTTATTACTGAGACAACCGGATTATCAACTGCATTAGTTGCATCAAGCTTTCCGCCAAGCCCCGTTTCCATAACAACATAATCCACATCATGCTTACTGTAATAATACATTGCCATGCCAAAAAGATAATCAAAATACGCAAGCTCCTGTGTCCTGTGTTCTTCCACATACCAGTATGCTTCTTCAAAATCCTCTTGTGAAATCATTATTCCATTGATTCTTATACGTTCTGTTATATCATCAAGATGAGGAGATGTAAAAAGTCCTGTCTTATAACCATTATGCTGTAAAATTCCTGCAATATAAGCACACACCGATCCTTTTCCATTAGTACCGGCAACATGTATTATTTTTAATGACTTCTCTGGATTATTCATATCATGTAATAACTGTCTGCCCCTTTCTAATCCTGTAGATGATGCAAACTGACTTATACTGTCAAGACTATTCACAATCTCATTATACATGTCTCATCTTTTCCTTTCCGGATGTCACATACTTTGTATAGAAATAATATGTCTGTCCTCATATGTAATAACAGCTGTATATTTTCCACCAGTATATGCCCTTATCACATTATTATCCCCTACTGCCAGCATAGAAGCTGAATCATGTGCCTCTTTTAAAGTTTCTTCAATATATCGTAATTCTTCCCTGCTAAATATACTAACAGCAGACTCAAATACTTCATCATCAAATGAATATTTAAAGAAAAAGGCTGTCCATTTTATCTTAAGTTCCTTTGCTCTTTTTTTGGTCTCTTCATCTGCCGTTTTCTGTACAGATTCAAGATATATCTTTCTCTCCTCTGCCTTCTCACATGCAAGTTTTAATTCTTTCTCTGTCTCCTGAAGTCTCTTTTTCTTCCTGTCACTATCATCAAGACTTCTGTCCATTTCCCTCTTTGTATCATTAACCTGTGCATAATATCGTTTTGATTCATCTTCTGTCTTTCTGTTATTAATATAATCATCTTTGACATCTTCAAGTTTTGCAAAATCATTTTGTGCAATATTAAGCCTGTCCATGGCAGCATCATATTTCTTCTGTGCTTCAGTCATCCTGTCTGTCTTTACAGAAACATCCTTTTCACATTTTTCTAATTCCTTGCGTGCCTTTTCAACCTGATTACACATAACACGGTATTCTCTGTCCTTATCATCAGCAGCTTTCTTTTTGTCCGCAGCAATATAAGACGGCATAAGGTCTGATGGTGCATAAAACTTGATATCATTTGCATGGCTTACCTTCCATATGTATCCCGCCGCCTGAAGTTTTGATATTCTTGTCATATTTCTGACTGCCTGATACATTGTCTTTACCTGCGCCTCTGTCGACCAGAATGCATCTTCCCCAAGAAGTCTTATTGCAGCTTCAAGCTTTGTCGTACTTCTCTGTCTGCCGAGTACATCTATAATTCCCTCGCCATTGAATTTCTCTGGCATAAGACTTTTCTGAACCTCACGTTTAGTCTCCATTGAAGCAACCCCTAATTTTCTTCCAACCTGTTCAGCATATGACTTTTTCTGGACAGCTGTAAGATTACGTATCTGGTTCATAATATTATTTAAAAATGCATTGTTATATCTTATGCTTATTTCTTCTATTTTATGAGCGGGTGACATATATTTATTAATTCCGTATGCAGATGCCGCCTCATCAATAATGTATCTGGACATCTGCTCTTTTACTTCCTTATCCTTCATGTCTCCTTCAATTTCAGGACACATCACTTCAAGCCGCTCATATAACATTTTCTCAAGTTTTTCCCTGTTTAACGCCTTATAGCGAAGACAGTCTTCCCGTACGAGATCTGATACTTTTTTTACCTCATAATCAATCGAATTCTTTATTCCTATACTCTGTGTAAATGAATTGGCAACATCTGCAAGCACATTAACCAGCCTGTATCCGGTCTCTTTAACCGCATTAGATATATTAACATTGTCAATAAGCGCTATCTGCATTCGCAGCTCATCTTCACTGATTCTGCTTATCTCTGATATTATATCTGACATATCTGCCTCCTCTTCTGACTGCTACATAAGCCAGCAGTCTGAATTGTACCATAAGAACAAAAGATATATTTCGACTGCAATAAGAACCGCCATAATAATGTATCTTACAGCCTTATTACATCTTGTAAGTATGTCATACACTCCCACAAATGCAACATATGTTCCTGCCGTAAATCTGCATGTACTCATAACATGTGATGTCAATGGCACAAGAAGTGATATAATCCCGAACACTGCCATTGAGTAATATTTTCTGTAAAACATATATCCATAAAGTATCAGTATTGCAATACAGAACCACCCCATATATGTATATCTTGGCTCAATCTGTCCTGTACATGCCTTCCACAACACGCCTATAATCGGGAAATACTCATCCTCCCTCCATGCAATCTGGACATTCTTATATGCCCATGCATCACCACAGAAGAAATTAAGAAATGCCATATATGCAAATGCACCGAGCGGGCATACAAGCACTGACAGTATCTTCTTAGGTGCTTTAAACATGTTCATTACAAATGTCTTAACCCTGCCAAAGCTTATCTTAGTTCCTTCCATGTCAATATATAGCTGTACAACCAGTGCAAATACAAGTATACAGCCTACAATTCTTGTTCCACTTGAGCACGCTGCCATAATTCCTGCTGCCATGTATTTCTTCTCAAAAAGGAAATAGAAAAAAAGTACAATGAACATTATAAACATCGCTTCCGTATATACAGAACTGCAATAGAAGGTGTAAGGTGCCATAAATAAAAGCACTGGCATAATCATAGTATATTCTTCTTTAATAGAAGTCTGCTTCTTAAGACCTTTAACAGCAAAGAATGCAGCAATAATTATGCATATATTAGATACTATCATTCCAATAACATAAGTGTTAATAAGCCCGCCTGTCACTGCCTTTAATGCTGCACACACGATAACATATAATGGGAAGAACGCCCAGTTAGCCTGAGGATCAATATCCGTAGGGTGTGTATAGCCATGATTGATTATATAGGCATATTTCTTTGCATCCCACTCGTTCATAAGAAACAGAAATGATCTGTGTGTCCCCATAATTCCATTATACACAGGAACCATGATAAGCATAATCAGTCTTGATATCGCAAATATAATCAATATCTTTAACAGAAGCCTATAATTCTCATTATTTTTTAGTCTGTTCATCTAATTCCTCATTTCAATAATATACGGATTATATGATATATAGCTGCCGGGATTGTACTTATTACAGGTACTACAAACATTGCAGCCACAACTATTGCAAACAATCCAATATATATATACTGTGCACAGTACTTAGCCCATACAGGAACATTTATAGTTCTCTTATAATTAATCACAAGGCATAACACAGTTATTAACAATGTCACAAGTGTAATAAGCAGTCCTGCATTTCTGCCCTTTGGCACAAATGTAAACACTAATGTATTCTCGCCTTCGTGAACCTGTACACCTGTAAACAGCCCTGCTATCTCTTTAGTCTTAACTGTCTTTCCATCAAGTGTCACGGTCCAGTTAGCGCTCTTAATAACCGGTATCAGGGCATAATCCTTAGTTCCATCACTGTTTATCTTAACTGTAAGCGTATTATTAGTATATGAAACATCTGTCTGCTTATCTGCGAAATCCTCACAGAGCTTATCCATCTTCTCCATATTAAGAAGTCCGATAGTCATCTTACTCTGGTTCATATATTTAGGCTTATCATATTCAATCTTAATCTGAACATCTTCATCTTCAAATATGCCAAGATAAAGAAGATTATTATTATAATCCGTAAAATATGCTGTATTATTAACATCTCCAAGTGTAGGTACAACAACTGCCTCACCATTCACATATACATGTATGCTGCTCTCAAGCTTAGATGCATTAGCATCCGCATTAGGCTTCTTCACATCTGCAATATTCATATATATAGCACTTCTGCTTCCGACATTAATAGTCATGGACTTAATATTGCCAGCAGTCTCTGCCTGTGGATATATTCTTGTTACAAATGTTTCTTTATCTCCAGTCATTGCTTTATACATTCTGTTATGGTATGTAATCCAGTCAACATTAGTCATATCAAGCTTGCTGAAGCTGCTGTCAACACAGAATCCAAATGGCAGGTTATAATTAGTGTTGTAAAGGCTGTAATCGCCTTCCTTCTTCTCTAATGTATATAAAGCACTGTCAAGTTCATTGATATTAACTGCCTGTGTAACATGCAGCACTGCATTACTGAATACTGTTCCACCTGAATCTAACAGCCACAGGAAATACTTAGAATATCCCCATCTCTTGGCATAACTTTGTGTATCATCCTCTAAAGCTGCTGTAAAGCTTGATAATGCTCCTCTTCTCAATATAAGAGGATAATTGGCATTAAGACTGATATCAGGATTTACTATTCTGTCTGTAGCAGACTCTTCTATATCAAGGCTGTCTGCCGCATCATTGGCATACTGTACATAATCACCAATCTGGTAATCTTCATATGTATAAAATTTAGGAGGTCCTATAAGAGCATATGCACCGATAAACAATTCAAGTGCAATAACAAGGATAACTGATTTGCAGTTAAATTCTTTCTTCCTTATGAGCATAAACATATACACTGCAAACATTACTGCAAATATCATTATAAAAAATGCCATTGCAAGCATTTCATTGTTTATTGGTAATATGTTATAAATCATAACATATACTGCACCAATTACCGCTACTACCGCTGCCTGCCTGCGATAAAACGCACTCTTTAATGGTATATCTGCAAACATTTTCTCAGCCATTCCTGCAGCAACACAGATAAGCGTGAACGATATCAGATATCCGTTTCTTAATGTATATCCGTTATATGAGCCAAAATGCCACATAAGGTTAGTAGCCTCCATGAGCACCGGACCTAATGCAACAACAAGCATGGCTATAGTATATATAAGCTGTCTTCTGTCTGACTTATATATTTTCATTCCCATGATAATAACTGCTATAACGAATGCAAGTCCATAAAGCATCATCCAGCGCTGCAGTGCTGCCATTGCACCATCTGTAACGATTGAACTTGTTATCCAGCCTGCATACTGTGATAAAAGCCCCTTAGACGCACCACCTCTCTGTGATGAAGAAAGCTGTGCAAATACAGGAACAAGCACGAATGCTGAAAGTCCGATACCTGCAATTGTGCCTATACCGACATTCCATGCAGTTTCCCTCCACTGCTTTCTCTCCTGCATAACTACCATTCTTATTCCACAGATAAGGAATATGTATATAAGTGACATTGCACTTAAGTAATAATTAATTATGAAGCACAACGCAATCATGCATATATAGAACATTTTCTTTCCTGTCTCAAGCATTCTGTCGTATGCCATTATAAGAATAGGGAAAAATGCAACTATATCCATCCATGGTGTAAAGCATGAACCATAGAGAATTACATAACCACAAAAGGCATACATGCATGAAAACATAACCTTTAATCCATACACAAGATTATTGTATTTCTTATTAATAAGCGCATACATTGCAACTGACATGAATATCATCTTAACAAGTGTAATTATTGATATGCTCTCTAATATGTAACTTCTTGGAACAAAATATAATAAAAGATTAAACGGTGTAATCATTGAAAATGCTGATATACTCATTGACACATTTGTTCCAAGACCTGTATACCAGTCAAACCATATTGATGCCTTACCATGCATGAAATCCCACAGATGTGCATAAAGCGGTGCTACCTGCTGCATGTTGTCAAAATAATCTATTCTGCTGCTTCCAAAAGGCCATATACCTTTAAGTATAAGTATTACAATCATAACCAGACCTGTTATTATACCAGGTACTGCGTATGGCCTGATCTTTTTTAATAATGATTTAAATCCCGATTTCTTCATATAATTCTACCTTTCTATACATTTACACATATTCTGTCATCTTTGGATTTAAGTTTCCGCCTGACCTTTATCAAGGCTTATACTGTAAAGAGTATATTCTGCATTGTCAGCATGAAACTTCACTGTAAGAAGCTCATCACCGCTGACATATCCTATCTTTAGCTTCGTTGTTCCCTTGCTGTCTATATTTCCAATCAGCTTATCATTCACATATACTTCAATTCCTTTATCACCAACGGCTGTTGTATCATATTCCGTAATATCACATACAAGATATATATTATCAGATGATTCATCCGGAATATAGTATATATATGAATCTTTGTCTGTATTCTTCGTTCCTTCATATCTCTTTGTTTTCTGCCAGCCCTGACCTTTACGACTGCAGACATTGCTTTGTTCTTTACCATTACGGTCTTTATGTTCTGTACATATCTCTTTCGTTCCAAATGTATATTTCAGATTACCATAACCCGGCCAGTCTGTAAGCTCATGTGTCAGATAGTACATTCGGTATTCTGTTCCAACCTTAGGATTCTTTCCCCACCATAATACTAATATATAAAAAACAACAAGTACCGCACATGCTGTGTACAGCAATACTCTTGCTATATTCTTTCTCATACAGACCTCCATTTTTATACTTCTACAATCATATAATATAAATCATTTTTCGCAATCTGCCAAGTAAAAAAAGGTTCTACAGACATATTGTCTGCAGAACCTTACAATTAAATCATATTATAAGACAATTATTACATTAAAGCCTGTAATTAGCAAACTCCCTGAGCAAGCATAGCGTCAACAACCTTCTCGAAACCAGCGATATTAGCACCAGCAACATAGTCTGTCTTTCCACCAACTGTCATATCATATCTCTTAGCAGCATCTGAAATGTTAGCGTAGATTGTTTCCATGATTCCCTTAAGCTTTCCATCAACTTCTTCGAATGTCCATGAAAGTCTCTCTGAGTTCTGGCTCATCTCAAGAGCAGATGTAGCAACACCACCAGCGTTAGCAGCCTTACCACCTACGAAGAGAACACCATTCTCCTGGAGATACTTTGTAGCTTCTAATGTTGTAGGCATGTTAGCACCCTCTGTTACAGATACAACACCGTTAGCAACAAGCATCTTAGCATCCTCGATGTCTAACTCATTCTGTGTAGCACATGGAAGAGCAAGATCTACCTTGTACTGCCATACTCCGTGTTCACCATTCTGCTTAGCAAAATACTGAGCTGATGGCTTAGCAGCAGCGTATTCTGTAAGACGTGCTCTCTTAACTTCCTTAACTTCCTTAAGAAGTGCAACATCAATTCCTTCTGGATCATAAATCCAGCCTGTTGAGTCTGAGCATGTAACAACCTTAACACCTAACTGCTGTGCCTTCTGGATAGCGTAGATAGCAACATTACCTGAACCAGATACAGCTGCTGTCTTGCCCTCAAGTGACATTCCATTATCTTTCCATAAAGCATTAGTAAGGTATAATAAACCATAACCTGTAGCTTCTGTTCTTGCAAGTGATCCACCGTATGTAAGTCCCTTACCTGTAAGTACGCCTTCGAACATTCCACGGATTCTCTTATACTGACCGAACATGAATCCGATTTCTCTTGCGCCTGTTCCGATATCACCAGCTGGAACATCGACATCAGCACCGATATATTTGCAAAGTTCTGTCATAAAGCTCTGGCAGAATGCCATGATTTCTCTGTCTGACTTGCCCTTAGGATCAAAATCAGAACCACCCTTACCACCACCGATTGGAAGAGTTGTAAGTGAGTTCTTGAATACCTGTTCGAAACCTAAGAACTTGATGATGCCTAAGTTTACTGAAGGATGTAATCTTAAACCACCCTTGTATGGTCCAATAGCGTTATTGAACTGTACACGGAAACCTCTGTTTACCTGTACCTGTCCCTTGTCATCTACCCAAGGAACTCTGAACATGATCTGACGATCTGGCTCTGTAATTCTTTCAAGAATAGCGTTCTTTCTGTAAACTTCCTCGTTAGCCTCAACAACTGGTCTTAAAGACTCAAGAACCTCTGTTACTGCCTGTAAAAATTCAGGCTGATCTGCATTCTTCTTAGACACGATGTCTAATACTTCATCAACATACCCCATAACCTTAAAACACTCCTTTAAATTATTATTTAAGATTGTACATTACTGCACATCAATTCTAGCGTTATTATATCTGTTCTGGTTAATTTCCGCAAGTTTTTTATAGCGTTTACCTATTAACTTTAAGTTATTTGTAATAATATTAATTAAAATAAGCCTATATCTAAGGTATGTTGTTTTTCTTGCTTAAGATAATTAAGTTTTACTTTTTGATAAAATCATGGTAGAATGTATTCGTTATTTTTTTATTATCCTATTGTAATTAAGGAGTGAATTATGTCTAATTTTTTTACAAGAAGTAAAGACGATATGAAATATTTATTTAAGAATAAAGAAGAGCTTTCTAAGAAAGAACGAAAAAGAAAAAGGCGTGGCTGGGGTACACTTATTGGTCTTATATTAGTTCTGATACAGCTTATTGTATCGGGATTACTTTTATTTAATATATTTAAGTTAGATATTCTTCCATTGAAGTATTTAATTGCGGTCAACGCATTTTTACTGCTGATATTCCTGTATGATTTCACATCGCAGTTTACGAAGGCTCATATTATAGGTAAGATTCTTGCAGTACTTATGTCAGGAGTGATTGTTTTCATATACCTTGTATCATCTAAGCTTGATTCTGTCCTTAATAAACTTAATCTTCCTGAGATTAACACTGACATCGTTGATGTAGTTGTACTGGCAGATGACAAGGCTTCCTCTTTAAATGATCTTGCCAATTACAAGTTTGCTTATAATTCAACTGCAAGCAACGCTAATGTCAAGACAGCATTTGATTCTGTTAAATCAGAGCTTAACAAGAGCAGCCTGGAACTTGCAGAATACAAATCATGGGATGACCTTGTAACTGCCTTTTATGATAATACAGAGGTTCAGGCAATTGTTATGAATGATTCCATGCTTAAGGTTGTTGCCTCACAGTATGAAGACTTTGATACCAAGGTTAAGATTATTAAGCAATACGAATATAAGAAGCTTGTTACTGTCCAGAAATCCAACGTTAACGTAAAGAAAGAACCATTTATAATATATGTTTCCGGTATCTCAAGTGAAGATGGTGCCGATTCAGCACTCTCTAATAATGCACTTAGTGATGTTAATATAGTTGCCGTTATTAATCCTGAAACAAAGCAGATTCTCCTAGTTACAACACCAAGAGATTCTTACATTAAGATTACCGGACCTGATGGAAGAAAAGGTTATGATAAACTTACACATGCTGGAAACTACGGTGTAGAAGCTTCTATTGACACTCTCCAGAATCTGTATGGCATTGACATTGATTATTATGTAAAGATTAATTTCACAGGCTGCGTCTCTGTTGTAGATGCACTTGGTGGAATCACAATTGACTCAGAAGTAGAATTTACTTGTGGCGAAGATGCTTCTCCTATTCCATATCATTTCGTCAAGGGACCTAATGAATGTGATGGTGAGATGGCAGTTGCATTCTCAAGAGAAAGACATGCATTTGCTGCTGGAGACTTCCAGCGTGGACGTAACCAGACAGCCGCCATCAAGGGTATCTTACAGAAAGCTACTTCACCTGCAATACTTACCAAGTATTCAGCCGTACTTGATGCTGTTAGTGATATGTTCCTTACTAATATTCCAACAAGCACAATATCTGATCTTGTTAAGCTTCAGTTAAGCGACAGTACAGCATGGAACATACAGACATACAGTATTGAAGGAACAACCCAGCCACCTGCTGGACAGGGTCCTGCTTATCTTGAGATAACCGGCCTTAGAGGTGCTTCTGTTGTATATCCTTACGCAGACAGTATTAATACAGCTATCCAGCTTATGAGTAAGATTCAGAATGGTGATGTATTCGATGTAGATGAATATGTTGACAGTCTCAATAACAATTCTAATTAATCAATAAAACATACCCCCGGCAGCCAATAAAACCGCCGGGGGTATATTTTTTATAATCCATTATTATAATATATAATTATCTATAACATATGCCACACCACAGTCATCGTTAGATGGTACATCGACATCTGCATATTTCTTAACTTCAGGATATGCATTCTCCATAACCGCTGCAAGACCTGCATACTTTAACATTGGAATATCATTCATTCCATCGCCGCATGCAACGAGTTCTTCACTTGTTATATCAAGCATTGTGAGCAGCTTATCCAAAGATGCATCCTTTGCAACTCCCGCAGGTACTACCTCTAAGAAATAGCTCTCTGAAAAAAATGCATTGATTACTCCCTCATGCTTATCTAACAAGGCTTTCTGCACAGGAAGAAGCTTTTCATGCTCTCCTACAACCAGAAATTTCTCTACAGGATAATCCACAAATTTGCGCAAATCATCTACTTTCTTGATTGTAGTACTGTTGCATATTGCTTCTTTCTTTACATATTCATCAGAATCACTCTCAGCAGCTATCTGCGTATCAGCATATGTCAGAGCATACACACCGTTGGCTCTTGCAAGACTGCATATATCTGCTATACAATCCTGTGGCATTATTGTCGCAGACATCTGCTTCCCTGTCTTGCAGTCAACTATACAGCCGCCATTATATGCCAGTATATAACCACCTTTTTTGTCAAGCTCAAGCTCTCTGGCTATTGGTGTTATTCCAAAAAGCGGTCTTCCTGATGCAAGAATAACCTTAACACCTGCATCTATCGCTTTCTCAATCGCTTCTTTATTACCTACTGGCACTTTCTTCTCTCTATTAGTTAATGTTCCGTCCAAATCCAGTGCCAATGCCTTATATTTCATACTTCTCTATCTCCTCTTTTCGTCATGTATGAACAATTTAGCATATAACACCAGTGATTTCAACCTAAGATATTCTCATCATGTTAAATGTTGTATATATATTCAGTTTTCCATAACCAGCTACAGGGTTAGGATATACCATATATTCTGAGCGTACTGCACCTCTTATAAGCTGTGCTTTAATATCGTTATGATTAATCATCTGACTATTCTTTACATTTACCTGATATGAATATAAAAGTGCAACACAGCCCCCGGCATAAGCCGCTGCATAGCTTGTTCCAGTAACCTTAACGCCTCCAGATGGAGCAATTCCATATACCCACGCACCCGGTGCAACAAAATCAGGTTTAATCCTTCCGTCAGCGCTATATCCACGCCCACTTTCATAATAAGCAGCCCCTGTATAATGATTATATGCTCCTACACTTATAACACCATCAGCTGCCGCTGGAACTGTAAGTGTTGTATCCGGGTCGGATTTTAAAAAATATATATCCTGTCCGGAAAACTGCTTTAATGGAAGCCATGCATTATAACTTCCTTTTATATTAGTGAGACTATATATATAGAATTTCCATGTACCCTCAACTGGTGTCTTAAGTCTTACGAATATAACCTCCATTCCAGCAACATTTTCAGTTATCTGATAATCTACCGTAACCGTACTTCCCTCATAAAGAAATGTATACTCCATACTTGCACCCATTCTTGCAGGTATTCTTGGAACATATTCCCCTGACGGTGATTCAATCGACACGGATAATATATCAAGACTATCCGCCCATATTTCCATCGTAAAACCCTTTCCTGTTCCATCAACATTAATTTCCATAACATCAGGTACCAGGGCTGACATTACTGTCCCTTTATAATGACATTTATTATTAGCTTCATTGCCCATACATGTTATAACTGATATATTGGGTTTTTTAGTAAGATTCTCCATCATTTCTGCCAGAGGAGATGCGCCTGTTCTTGAACCATTAGCACTTCCCAGACCAAATATTATTATCAATGGTTTTCCAAGTCGTATAGCGTAATCTTCAAGAAATCTTAAAGCCAACATAATATCACTTTCCTCAAAAGCTGGAACGTCATCCTTTATCAGAAAAAAATCTCTCAGATACTGTTTACTTTGTTTTAATTTAACCACTAAAAGCTCTGCTCCTGGTGCAACGCCAACATATCCGTCTGTATATGAACCTGCTGATATTGAAGCCATCAGCGTTCCATGTCCTGACGTGTCTCTTTGTGCAACATAAGAATATGGATTTTCTCCGTTATTGTCAGCCTCTATTGCCCTGTCTATTTCATCCTTTTCATATACTCTGCCAAAATGTGCATATGTATTTGCAACATCAGTACCTGTTTTATCTGTCTGATCCCATATAGCCTGAATTCTTGTATTTCCAAGTCTGTCCTTGAAAACATCATTAAGATAATCTATTCCGGTATCCACATACCCTATGAGAACATTACTCCCGTCTGCCTGCAGATTATCCTGTCCAAGTACCCGTAAAGCACCTATTTCATCAAGTGCACTTATATCCGCATCGCCTTCCATGAGTCCATATAACTTTGGAATAGTAAAATACCCCAGAGAGCTTATATTAAGCTGGCGGTTATCAGGCAGTTCTCCATGAGCTATAATCCATTGCGAATCAGCTCTCTGCGAACATATCCCTGACAATGCCTTAATAGCTTCATCAGCCCCTGGGGTATCTTCTATTATGTAATCATATATATTCTCTTTGGTTATATCAAAATCACATGCCATAACATCTCCTTAACATAAAGCAATCACTGTACATGCTATATGTATTCAGAAATGTATTGTATTATTCTGATATAACTATTATGCTCTCATAGTTATTACCGGAGCACCTTTCTTTTCAACAACATCTTCTGTTATTGTAACTGAACCTATATTGCTGTCTTTCGGTATCTCATACATTATATCAAGCATAAAATCCTCAATAATAGAACGGAGTGCTCTTGCACCTGTATCTTTTTCCATTGCCTTTCTTGCTATGCTTCTTAATGCATCATCTGTAAACTCAAGCTTCACCTCATCAAGCTCTAACAGCTTCTGATACTGCTTAAGAATAGCATTCTTAGGCTCTTTCAGAATATTGACAAGCATATCCTCATCCAGTCTGTCAAGTGAATATATGATAGGCAGTCTTCCTAAAAATTCTGGAATCATTCCGTATTCTCTAAGATCATCAACCATCACATAAGACATGATGTTCTTCTCATCATCATATTTATCTTTAAGGTCAGCATTAAATCCCATTGAGGATGACTTATTAAGCCTTGTCTTGATAATATCCTCAAGATCCGGAAATGCACCACCACATATAAACAGAATATCCTTCGTGTTAACAGTTACCTGTGGAACCATTGCATTCTTACTTGTCGCACCAACAGGAACTTCAATCTCACTGCCTTCTAACAGCTTTAACATCCCCTGCTGTACAGACTCGCCACTTACATCTCTGCTTCTGGTCTCTTTCTTCTTGGCAATCTTGTCTATCTCATCAATAAATATAATTCCATGTTCAGCTTTCTCTACATCATTGTCTGCTGCCAGTAAAAGCTTAGAAACAACTGACTCTATATCATCTCCGATATATCCTGCCTCTGTAAGTGTTGTTGCATCTGTAATAGCAAGTGGCACCTGTAATATCCTTGCAAGCGTCTTAACAAGATATGTCTTACCACTTCCTGTAGGTCCAATCATAAGCATATTAGACTTCTCAATCTCAACGTCACCCAGAATCTTAGCATCTGCTGAAACTCTTTTATAATGATTATATACAGCCACCGACATTACCTTCTTAGCATAGTCCTGACCTATAACATACTCATCTAACTTTCTCTTAATCTCATGTGGTGCAGGCAGCTTAGAAACGTCAAGCGCTGGTAACTCCTTCTTATTCTCTTTCTTTTTCTTAAGCTTCTGCTTTTCTGGAACCGGGTCTGAATCCATAACACCAAAATTGCCAAACATGCCCATTCCAGGCATGTTTGACATCTTCATCATATCTTCATAATTAATTCCGCTGCTGTTAATTGAATCGAATGTTCTTTGCATACAATCCTGACAGATGTATATATTGTTAGGCATAACAATCATCTTACCAGCTCTTGATTCTGGTCTTCTGCACACAAAACATATCTTCTCATAATCATCGGAATTCCCGTTGTTATTCTTATTAATATCCTTATCTTCTGTCATATTCTCATTGGTATTATCCATAAATATCTACTTGGAATATATCCTTAAGATGCCTTCTTAGAACCAAGCGTTACCTCCGTGCTCTTAAGAACATACTCGCTTCCTTCCATATGATAATAATCTATAGTTACTTTTTCACCTGCCTCATAATACTGAAGCATGTTAGTAAGTCCTGACATAGTAGTAACTGTCTGGTCATCAAATCCGACAATTGTGTCATATGTCTCTAATCCTGCCTTGTCTGCTGCTGAATCATCAGCTACAGTTCTTATAAGAATACCTACAGGAAATCCATAATATGATGCATAATTACTTGTAATATCTACTGCTGCAATTCCAAGGTATGCTGCCTTATCTGATGAAACCTTGTTTCTTGTCTGCTTAGTCATTAATGAATCAATAATATCCTTAACATTAGAGACAGGAATTGAATAAGCCATACCTTCTACACCATCACTGCTGGTCTTTGCAAAGTTAATAGCGATAACCTTTCCTTCTGAATTAAGAAGAGCTCCTCCACTGTTACCAGAGTTAATCGCTGCATCTGTCATAAGAAGTCCTGTAAATGTTACATTGTTGACTGTAATTGAACGGTCCTTCGCACTAATTATACCAGTTGTAACTGACTGGCCTTCACCTAATGCATTACCAATGGCAACAACCTGCTGTCCAACTTTAATATCTGATGAATCTTCAAGTTCTGCAATTGCAATATTAGACGCTGTATCAGATGAAATATCACTTAATGATACTGCGGCTACTGCAATATCCTGATCTGACTTAGAACCCTTAACAGAACAGCTTGCACTTGTGCCATCAGAGAATACACATTTAAGATTATCAATATTATCAACAACATGGGCATTAGTTACAATAAGTAATTCAGTATCACTCTTGCCTACAATAATACCCGTACCACTTGATGTTGCTTCATAGCTCTGTCCATATCCAAAATAACTTGAATTTTTAACTGTTGTTGTACCATTGAGCTGAACCATTGCAGGAAGGGCTGCTGTAGCAACCGCCTCTACATCCATCTTACCTGATGCTGAAAGATTAGTATCTTCTGTAAGCGAAGAATCTGTCTTAGCAACATTAGAAATATTATTACTTACTGTTGGTATATTAACACCTGTAGCATCAGACTTATTACTGCCAGCAATCTTTCCGCCTGCATAATTAACACCAAACATAACCGAACCGGCTATTGCGCCAAAAAGTACTGCTGAAAGAACAAAGCATGCTGCTTTCTTTGCAAATCCGCCTTTGTGTTTCTTGTGCTTCTTAGCTTCATAAGGTGCACTTGAAAATGCTGTGTTATTATTGGCTGTACTGCTATTATTAGTATTGTTATATGGTATATCACTGCCACTGTAACGGTACTGTGAATCATTCTCATTATTGTCGTTATACATAATCATTCTCTCCTTTTAACATTGTATTATGACAATGAAGATTCCATACATAACAAATGAACACATCTCACTGTCAATACATGTAATATAACAACGAAATGTGTTCATATTGTGTTTTAGTTGTTAATTAAATTTGAACTGATTATAAACCAACAATTTCAGAAACTGCATCAGTAAGTTCTTCTAACTTCTTATCAGCATCCTCAAGACCTGTTCCCTTAACACCCATATAGAACTTAATCTTAGGCTCTGTTCCTGAAGGTCTTGCACAGCACCATGCATGGTCATTAAGTTCAAAATAAAGTACGTTAGATTCAGGAAGTCCTGTAGGCTTCTTCTCGCCTGTAGCAATAACTGTACACTCATCCTTCTTATAATCTCTGAACTCAACAACATTCCATGCTCCGAACTTCTTAGGTGGATTATTTCTTAAATCATCCATCATCTTAGCAATTTGGACAGCACCTTCTGCACCCTTCATAGTTACAGCCTTCTGTCCTTCCTTGAAGTAGCCGTACTTATCAAAGATATTAATCATCTGATCCCATAAAGTAATGCCTTTAGACTTATAGTAAGCTGCTGCTTCACATAATGCCATAACAGCTACGATGGCATCCTTGTCTCTTGCATGAGTTCCAACCAAGCAGCCGTAACTCTCTTCAAAACCGAATTCATATTCGTATGTATTATTCTGCTCAAAGAACTTAATCTGCTCACCAATATACTTAAATCCTGTAAGAACTTCAATAAGCTTTAAGTTATATTCCTTAGCGATAAGATCAGCTAAGTTAGTAGATACGATAGTCTTTACAAATGCACCATTCTCATGAAGAAGTCCCTTCTCCTTTCTCTGTGAAAGAAGGTATTCTGCAATAAGCATACCAGACATATTACCTGTGAATGACTTGTACTCACCTGATTTAGTGTCCTTAGAATATACGCCAAGTCTGTCCGCATCAGGGTCAGTTGCAAGAATAATATCTGCATCAACTTCCTTAGCAAGTCTTAATGCATATGTGAATGCCTTAGGGTCTTCAGGATTAGGGTACTCGAGTGTTGTAAAGTTAGGATCTGGTTTTTCCTGTTCTGGAACAACATATACATTCTTGAAACCTAACTCTCTTAAAATTCTTCTTACAGGAACATTACCTGTACCATTGAATGGAGAGTATACAATCTTAATATCATCAGCAACCTGCTTAATGATATCTCCGTTAAGGCTCTGCTTCTTTAATGCTGCAATAAATGCATCATCCATATCATATCCAATAATGTTATACAGGCCTCTTACTCTAGCCTCTTCTTCATCAATAGTCTTAACATCATTAAAATCAGTAACAGCCTTAACTTCATTGATAATCTGTGTATCCTTAGGTGCTGTTATCTGGCATCCGTCATCCCAGTATACCTTATATCCATTGTATTCTGGAGGATTGTGGCTTGCCGTAACCATAATACCTGCTGTACAGTGAAGTTCTCTTACTGCAAATGAAAGTTCTGGTGTTGGTCTTAATGAAGGGAATATGTATACCTTAATGCCATTAGCCGCAAGACAAAGAGCTGCTTCCTGCGCAAATTCTCTTGACATTCTTCTATTATCATGAGAAATAGCAACACCCTTATCCTGTGTTCCTTCCTTGATAATAAAATTAGCTAACCCTTGTGTTGCCTTTCTTACAATGTATACATTCATTCTGTTAGTACCATTGCCTATGACACCTCTAAGTCCGCCTGTTCCAAACTCAAGATCCTTATAGAATCTGTCCTCAATCTCTTTCTCATCTCCTGCAATTGATTTGAGTTCTGCACGTGTGTCTTCATCAAAATATTCATTCTCACACCATGCTTTGTAAGTTTCCATATAACCCATACCCTTTACCTCTTTTCTTGATTTATATTAGTCCTGTAAAGCTTTTCTAAAGCTCTCAGAAACTGCTTTCAATGCTTCTTCTTCGTCCGGACCTTCTGCTATGAGAGTTATCTCATCTCCACAACCAACGCCTGATGCAAGAATAGATATAACACTCTTTGCATTAACAACCTTATTCTTAAATGTGAATGTAATGTGTGAATCAAATTTAACAGCTGTATCACACATTGCTCCTGCAGGACGAAGATGTATTCCTAATGCACTCCCAACTAGTATCTTCTCACTTACCATATGAATCACCTCTCAATTTCTAGTCGTCACTGATGTTGTTTCCTGAGTCGACTGAGTAGTTTCTGTTTCCTGGGTATTATCCTTAAACAACACATTAACGGATGCTGCTCTCTTTAATGTAACTCCATCCGGAAGTTTAACCGACAATGTAATGCTTTGTATTCCTGACGTAGTATATGTAGACAAATCTGCAGTCATCGTTATGGCAGATGCGTCTAATGCAGCAATTGCAGTCTCTGAACCCTCAACATCTATTGAAAATGTTCTATCCTCAAAGCTGTAGCTCATTCCGGTTTCAAGTCCACTAACCTTAATATCTGATGTATTAAGTGTTATTGTCTTATTACCTGTACTCTCGATTCTTACTGTAACCTCAATCCTTGCATTATCAAGAATTGTAAGCGATTTATCTATGTAATCCGAAAGACCAAACTTATACACTTTATTTTCAGTCAAACCATCTACATTAATATTACTTGCCGGAATAACAATCTTATCAAGACTGTTAAGCATATTGGTATCACCATATACAACAACACTATCACGATTAAGCGTCACTCCTGAAACTCTGTATCCGTCTGCCGGTTTTCCTGACGTCTTAACTTCTATACTTACAGTCTTAGTCCTTACAACCTGTGCAGTATAGCCCACACTTGTCTGTGTAAGTTCAACAGAAGAATCATTAATTTCATTATTATCAGAATCATACAAATGAATATCTGCTGTTCCCGTCACATCTGCAGTCGCTCCTGTCACATCAAAAGATATCCCTGCATGGTCTATATTATCGATAACAGACGAAGGTCCTGTAACCTTAACAGATGTTGGATTAAGCACTCTTCTTACCACTGCATAGCCATCTGCCGCTGAACCGGTAATCTCTGAAACAACATTTACAGTCTTAGTATCTCTGTTTTCTATGCTTAATCTTACAGCAGATGTTTTAGGTGTAGCTTCAACATTATTAAGAACCTGTCCATCTTTAACAACTGATACATGAATATCAACATAATCAGCAAATGCGCTTATCTTGCTAAGATCCGCAGTTGCAACAATATCACTTGCTTTGATATTAGTAACAATACTCTTCGGTCCACTTACATATACTGATATCTTGCCACCCTCTACAATTTCATAACTGTAATTCTTATCAGTCAGACTCTCTGTATTAATAAGCTGTACCGACACATTACTGAATGTATAACTCGTGGTTGGATCATATACATTAACTATAACCGTCCACAAAACAACCGCAAATATAGCCGACAGAATCTTAAGGCTCAGGTTCTTAAACATCTTTTCCTTCATGCTTTAGCCTTCCTCTCCATATCTTGAACGACTTCACATCAATAGTTCTCCTGCGAAGATATTCCAGCTTGTTTCTAAGAGAATCCGCATCAATATCATGAATAAGTTCTCCACCAACAGCCACCGAAACCTTACCGGTTTCTTCAGATACTATAATAGTCATACTGTCTGTCACTTCACTGATACCAACACCTGCTCTGTGCCTTGTGCCAAGAGCCTTATTAAGATTGTTATTATCTGAAAGAGGCAGATAACATGTTGCAGCAACAACCCTGTCTCCCCTTATAATAACAGCTCCATCGTGAAGCGGCGTATTATGCTCAAATATATTGATAAGCAGCTGGCTTGTAACCAGGCCATCAACCGTAATTCCTGTTTTCTCATATTCTTCAAGAACCATATCCTGTTCAATAACTATAAGTGCTCCTGTATAAGCAGCCCCCATATCAAAGCATGCCCTTACTATCTCTTCTGCAGTCTTACTGCTAAACCTTTCACCCTTTTCTCTTCCGTCATTAAACCTGAAAAGTCCAAACAGAATCTTCTTTCGTCCAAGCTGCTCTAATGCTCTTCTTAACTCCGGCTGGAATATAATAACAAGTGCAATAATACCAACACTGATTGTCTTTCCTGCAATCCACAGAATAGTCTTAAGATTCAGAATATACGCAATCAGTGCGAATATAACAACAATAATAATTCCCTTAAGCAATACCCATGCCTTGGTATTCTTAATCCATACCATGACATTATATATAACAAAAGCAATAATCACAATCTCAATAATATCGGTCCATGTTATACGCGGAATATATAATTTAACAAGATAATCCCTTATGAAATTATTCACTGTATTATCGCCTCCGTTCTTCTTATAATCTTCTAAATAAAACTAGCAAAATATATTCTGATGATTACTTATCATCATCATAGAATAAAATATCATCATCTTCTTCGTTAGATACTGCATATCCATTATCTTTAGCTGTATCACCGGTTCTCATCTGTCTGATATCATCTGTCTTCTTAGTCTTTTTAGCATTAATATGCTTAATTCTTACATCAGCATTTGCAACATTAATCTTTGGTACAGCCTTTACATAATAATAATATTCATCATCCTCATACTGTACATACTCTGTTCTCTTATAATCAAGTGCAAAGAAAACAATATTGCAGATATATGCAGCTGCAACCCCCAGTATAGTTCCTATAATTATAAGAACAATATTAAAATCTGATTTCAAAGCTATCTGTCCTACAACCAGAATAAGGAACTGTGTTATACTTCCCACAATAATAGCTATTTTCCATGAATGATCGATTTTCTGTCTTCGGATAATATATACAACAATAATAGTAACTGCAGCTGCTATAATAAGCACCAGCATCTGTCTGTTCTTTAAAAGGCTTTCTATAAGATAAGATATCTGTTTCATACTTTCTGACAAAGAATCATCAGAAATAGCAGCCTCATAATCACTTGCAGTTCTTATTATGTAGTACATAATAACACCAAAACTCACTGGTATAACTGCCGCAACTGACGAACACAGACCAATCGCTACCGGAAGCACAAATGGTATCTTCATCCAGCAGAACATAGCAGTAATAATAAGTATATAAGCTGTTTTAGGTGCAAATCTGAAATACAGAAGATACATCAGAAGCATTACACACAATACCAGTAATGCAAATTCCGGAGCAATTACATACAACTGTATAAGAATAAACGCTGAAAGAACTATCAGTGTAAAACCACCCGGAAGAAATGCACATATAACAGAAAGTAACAGTGCAAACACCGGATTCTTCAACTTATCCATGTAACCAATACTTGTATTAATCATAATAAAACATATCAATGCAATAATAAACTTTGATGCTGGTACCACATATGTATTATATCTGTTGTAAAATTTCTTAAAACTTTCCTTTAATTCCAATAAAAATGCCATCTATGCCTCCAAATAATTATTTCTTCTTCTGCCCTGTATAGAATCTTTCCAGCTTATTAAGCCTTGAAAAATACCTTTTAATACCTTTTCTGGTATTCTCATATCTGAAATAATATACAAACCCGGCAATTACACAGAATACGATAAGCATAAGCACATAATACAATGCAAACTTCTTGGCAAGTCCTATATAATCCAGGTTATTGATATCCCTTATCATTCCTTCTGCGTTACACAAGAAATACATCGCCAGAAGAATCACTCCTGCAAATGTAGTGGCAATCACTGTCTTTAATACTCCAAAAGCGATGTAATCACCCTTAAAATACTTGGCAGTTTTCAACATGCTTTTCCCTTCATTCTTCTCATATATTGCCATCTTGGTCATCATTTTGATTTTATTCTCATTAAGCAATTCATTCACCTCATTAAACAAGTTTAACCTGCATATGTTTAAATATAACATATTTTTACTTAATTGTATATTACAATTTGAGAGTGTCCGCCACCTGTAGCAACTACAATCCTTACCATTCTTCCATCAACTGTAAATGTTCTGTCTGTTGAAGCCGAAAGATAATTATTCCATATCATCTGTGAATTACCAGGAATGAGATTCTCGATTACATTATTAATCCTGCTGTCAAATTCACTGTTACGTTTCTTAATATATATAATAGTCACATTACTCTGTGTTATAATCTCACCATAATATGTCCCATTCTGCTGACATACATAAACATTAGAAACTGTCTGTTCAAATCCATTATTAATAATCGTATCTTCAATTTCTCCTGAGCCAGAACTTCCAGAATCATTATTATCTTCTGAAGATGAGTTTTCTGTTGTACTACTGCCAGGCTGTACACCTCCAGACTGCATCCCACCAGATTGTACACCATCCCCACTGTTTCCGGTTCCTTGAGAACTCTCTGATTTATTTTCTCCTGCAGGCAGATTCTCTAGTCTGGAATCTCCTTCACTGGCACTGCCTGAACCTGTGTTGCTTCCTGACGAAATACTCCCTGCCGTATGAGTGTACACACTGAATCCATTATCTGAACCTGCAGCTACATTTCTTATTCCTTCGATTACAATCGCATCAGAAACACTTCCAACTGTAGCCGTAAGCGTAGCTGTACCACTCCCTGTAACAGTTATTACTCCGTCTTTATCTACAGTAAATACATCTGTATTACTGCTTGTCCATACAATTGACTTATCGTCATCATCAGGTGTGACAATTGCTGTGACCTTCAGGCTTGTCCCAACCGGTACAGCCTTATTCTCAAACAATATCTCAACATCTGTCTGCTCCTTAATATTCTGTTGTTGAGATGATGCTTCATTCTTAAGATCTGTCCTTGTTACACTTACACTGGCTTTACTGTCCGCTTCCTGCTTCTTTCTGTTCTTATCTGTACTTACTGAAATTATAATTCCAGCCAGTATCAAAACAATAACCGCTGCAATAAGAACTACTGATTTTTTAGTACTGATATTCTTCATATTCCCATTAATCCTCAATATATATTATATTCCCTGCTTCCGCAGATTATATCTGTTTTTCTCTTTTTATATAATATAACACAATCACTCTGTTATAAAAAGAAAAAAGAGTGAAAGACATAAAAACTTCCACTCTTAATCATTCTAGAATTCGATGCGTATCTGTGTCCCCTTGTCAACTTCACTTTCTAAATATATTCTTGCATCATGAAGTTCTACAATATGCTTTACAATAGCAAGGCCAAGCCCTGTTCCACCAGTTTCCTTTGAACGGCTCTTATCAACTCTGTAAAATCTTTCAAATACCCTGTCCTGCTGATCCTTAGGAATTCCTATTCCATCATCAGTCACTTCTAACCTTGGCTTGCCATCTACCATTCCTGCAAACACTTCTACATGTCCACCTTCTTTATTATATCTTATTGCATTCTGTACAAGATTATCAATAAGCTCCCTTATCATATCCTTATTGCCACGAATCATGCATGTTGAACCTCTATACGAAAAACGTATTCCCTGTTTCTGTGCATTAACCTGCAGAGACTCTGCACAATCCTTAACAAACTCATACAAATCAAAATTCTCATACTGCCTTGGCATTTCGCTGTGGTCTAATTCTGAAAGCCTTATAATATCATTAATCAATGATAATAATCTTTCTGAATTACGCTTAATCTCATGTGCAAAATGTATTCCCTGTTCATGGTTTACCATCTCATTCTCAATAAGCTCGGCATAGCCTGATATTGCGGTAAGAGGAGTCTTTAGTTCATGTGATACATTTGCAGTAAAATCCTGTCTGCTTCTTGCAGCAGCAAGAATATTCTCATGCTGTGTCCTGATTTTCTCTGCAAAAGGGGCTATTTCTTTATATACAGGCTTCTCCTGTACGGAATCCATATTCTTAGCCATTCTTTCAATAGGCTCAATAAGTGTCCTTGTAAGTAATTGTGAAAGAACGATACACACTACTATAATTACTGCAAGTATTCCTGTTACAGCCGGAAATACATTGCCAAACACACTTAATAAACTGCTTGCATCACAGGATACTCTTATAACAGTCCCATCCTTCTGTTTTAGAGCATAATAAAAGGTATTCATATCCATCGTGTCAGAATTTCTTACACACTGACCATGTCCGGTATGAAATGCATCCTGTATCTCAGGTCTGTCTTTATGATTAGGCATTACATTAATATCATTATCATTATCAAAAAGCACCACCCCATCTGAATCTATCCATGTAACCCTGAGATTATTAATTGGAAGCTTTACATCAGCATATTGCGACGACTTTTCAAAAACTCCGGTTTCCATGAGTACTTCAGCATTAGTTCTCAGTCCGGCCTGGACCTGTTTCTTAAACAGTCCATAATATATAAAAGTTATTCCGATAGCTGTAGCAAGAACCGCTATAACTGCTATTCCAATAAGCCTTAAATTAATCTTCTGCTTCATATATCCACCCTGTTCTGTCTGTCAATTATATCAGGCTACTCAATAACATATCCTACATTACGCACGGTTCTTATACGCGAGCCTGCATCACCTAACTTCTGTCTTAAAGTCTTAATATGCATATCCACAGTTCTTGACTCACCTTCAAACTCTGTTCCCCATACCTTAAGTACAATAGAATCTCTTGAAAGCACTATATTCTTGTTAGCCATAAGATATCTTAACAATTCATATTCTTTAAATGTAAGTTCAACCTGCTTTCCTGATACCGTAACCGCATGCCTTTCATGATTAAGTTCAATCTCTCCTACATCAAGCACGCCTGCCTCGTCTGTTTCTGTTCTTCTAAGAAGTGCTTTAACTCTTGTAATAAGTTCCATTACAGAAAACGGCTTCTTAATATAATCGTCAGCACCATCCTCAAGTCCCTTTATCATATCAAGCTCTGTAGACTTTGCCGTCACCATAATAACCGGCAGTCTCTTAGTTGCAGAATTCAGTCTTAACTTCTTAATGATGTCATAACCACTTTCATCAGGAAGCATAACATCAAGCAACACAAGGTCCGGAAGAATCTCATCAAGCTTCTTAAAAAACTCTTTGGAACTTCCAAATGCACCTACCATATGTCCACTGTTCTTAAGTGCAATTGTCTCTATTTCCCTTATGCTTTCATCATCCTCAACTATGTATATAAGAGCCATATTCTCATCTCCTGTTCTAGTCAGCTTTCTTTAATTCCGGAAGCTGATACTGTTTATAATACTGTCTGCATTCTTTTGCAAACTGAGGATTATCCTCATTAGTAAGATGCTCCAGATATCCATGTGTTTCAAAACCATTATCTCTTACTTCAATCATACATACAGCAATATTAGAGCAATGGTCTGATACTCTCTCAAAATTTGTCATAATATCTTCGAGTATAAGTCCTGTCTCAATTGTACATCTGCCTTTTCTTAATCTGTTGATATGACGCTGCTTAATCTCTAAGTTCAGTCCATCAATAACCTGTTCTAACGGCTCAATATGCTTTGCTGCCTCAATATCCTGATTTTCAAAAACCTGTACTGTGTTACTAACTATATCATGTACCGCTTTTGCAAATGTTTCAAGTTCTTTTCTTGCATTCTGTGAAAAAGATGACTCCTTGCTGTTCATCTCTTTTGCAGATTTTGCAATATTAATCGCATGGTCAGATATTCTTTCAAAATCACTCATGCAGTGAAGAAGTATTGAAAATGTATGATTATCATGTCTTGATAAATCGCAGTTACCAACCTTTACAAGATATGAACCCAGCTTATCCTCATACTTATCGACATCTTCTTCCATTGCCACAACCTCATCATATGCAGCATCTGAATAATTATTAATAATGTCAAGCGCTTTATCTAGCGCTTTCTGTGACAAATGTGCCATCTTCACAGCCGTATTCCTGCATAACTCCATCGCAACTGCCGGAGTCTCTAAGAATCTTTCATCCAGTGCTGCAAGATCTGCTGCCACACCTGTCTGAATAACTTCCTCATGTTTTCCATCAGGAATAGAAAGAGTTGCCAGCTTCACAAGCAGATTAGAAAATGGGAAAAGTATAATTACACATCCAATATTAAAGAGACTGTGAATCACTGCTATTCCTGCTGCATTTGCCGGTGTTGATAAAAATTCAAAATGAACAAACATATTCAGGCTGTAAAATATAACCATAAATATAACTGTACCAATCATGTTGAAATAAAGGTGTATCATTGATGCTCTCTTGGCATTCTTCTTTGCACCTACAGAAGATATAAGTGCTGTTACACATGTACCTATATTCTGTCCCATAATAATAGGAATTGCTGTCGCATAGTTAACCGCACCTGTTACACATAATGCCTGCAGTATACCAACCGATGCAGATGATGACTGTATAACTGCTGTAAGCACTGTACCTGCAAGAAGTCCGAATAACGGATTAGAAAACAGTGTAAGCATACCCGTAAACTTCTCATTGTCAGCCAGCGGTGCAACTGCGCCACTCATAGTTTCCATACCGAACATAAGAATTGCAAATCCAAGAAGAATATTACCTATATCCTTTTTCTTAGAATTATCCTTGCAGGTCATAGTCATAATTATGCCAATAACAGCAAGCACAGGTGAGAATGATGATGGTTTTAAAAGATTAATCCATCCTGCTCCACTTATACCTGTAAGTGATAACATCCATGAAGTCACTGTTGTACCAATATTGGCACCCATAATAATACCTACAGCCTGTGAAAGCTGCATAATACCTGAATTAACAAAGCCTACAACCATTACCGTAGTTGCAGATGATGACTGTATAACTGCTGTCACAGCCATACCAAGCAATACTGCCATAATTCTTTTAGAAGTAAGTTTTTCAAGTATCTGTTCTAATTTACCTCCGGACAGCTTTGCTAAGGAATCTCCCATGACATTCATTCCATATAAGAACAAAGCCAGTCCGCCTGCCATCGTAAGTACACCAAAAATATTCATTTTACATAAGCTCCTTTTTGAACGACTTTTTCACACATCATGTGTATTCTAAATGAGCATTGTAAAATGTATTATGTAAGTTATGTAAAATTTATGTAAAATTTGCAACTATGTCTTTTATACGGTCTATATTAACAGGTTTTGCAAGATGAGCATTCATCCCACAATCAAATGCAGCTTTTACATCATTAGAAAATGCATTTGCTGTCATAGCTACTATTGGAATATCCTTTGCGTCAGGGTGCTTCATTTTTCTTATTGCTCTTGTAGCCTCATATCCATCCATGTCAGGCATCTGTACATCCATAAATATAAGATCATACTGCCCCTTCTTTGAATGTCTGAACAAATCAACAGCTGCCATTCCGTTTTTTGCACAATCACAGGCTGCCCCCTCTTCCTTTAGAAGTTCTTTAAGCATATCTAAGTTAATACCATTATCTTCTGCTATTAGAAAATTCTTACCCACAAGTACATGATCCGGTTCATTCTCATGCTTTGGTATGTTATATCTGTTCCAGAGGTCTTTATTCGTATTAATATCCGCAATTCTGAATTCCATAGTTACCTCGTAAGTTGTTCCCATTCCCTGTGTGCTTAGTACCTTTATAGTTCCACCCATGAGATCAATAAGATTCTTGGTTATTGCCATTCCAAGTCCTGTTCCCTGGACTGCATCTGTAAGGCTTGTCTCTTCTCTTGTAAACGGTTTAAATATGTCTTTTAAATATTCTTCACTCATTCCTATTCCATTATCAGATATGATGAATTTGTATTTTACAATCTGTGGATTGGTAACTTTTATTTCTTTTATTTCAAATGTTATGTTACCGCCTTCTTCTGTATATTTAACAGCATTAGACAATATATTAATAAGTATCTGGCTGAGTCTTAATTTATCTGCGGTAATGCAGCAATATTCAACACCATCTGATTTCACAACAAATGTCTGGTTCTTCTTCTTTGCCTGCGGTCTGATTATATTGTCTGTCTCATTTATGATGTCAGCAAGATTCACATCACAAAGATTAAGAGTAGTTTTCCCTGACTCAATTTTACTCATATCAAGGACATCATTAATAAGACTCAGCAGATGCTGGCTTGAAACAACTATCTTTTCTGCATAGTTTCTGACTTTATCCGGATTCTTATAATGTCTTAACATAAGCTGTGAAAATCCTACAATTGCATTCATAGGAGTTCTTATATCATGACTCATATTAGACAGGAACTGACTTTTTGCACGATTTGCTGCCTCTGCTGTATGAAGCGCATCTTCCATATGATTTCTTATCTGCTGCTCGTAAGTTCTGTCTGACAGAATTATTACAAGGACATCATCTCCGTCTTTATCCATATGATAACATCCCTGGTTAAAAAGTCTGTATTCACTTGAATCTGCTGGCTTTATCCAGTATTCATTAACAGCAGATTCTCCTTTTCCCAGCTTCACAATATCATTCCATTCAGGAACTTCTCCCCTCTTTTCCAGTTCTCCAAAATCTTTAAGGATACCATCATATTCACTGCTCCTTATTCCCAGAACTCTCTCGATATTTCTGCTTACATACAGTTTTCTCCAGTCTCCCCACGAAAGCATAATATACACATCATCCAGATTTTTAGCCATAATCGAAAATAATATATCCCGTCTTGCAATCTCATGATCCTTCTCACTTACATATCTTTTGTAATATGTATATAGTACTACACATGCAACCATAAGAAGCAGTATACCTATCTGTACTGCCATTATAACAGTTCTATGCAAAACCGCAAGAGAGCTTGAATTGGCGACACTTATAGGAACCATTGATATAAGCCCCCAGTTATCAAATCCAATTGGAACATAAACAAGACAATACTGGTTTTCATCAAGCCTGAATACCATTTCTTCTGCATCTGAATTCTTTACACTTTTCATAAAACCATCCAGTGACTTACCGGAAATATCCGCATTTTTCAGATGATAAAATATATTACCACCTATATCCATGCTGCCTTCAGACTTTAATACGATATCACCATTAGCATATATTACATAACTGCTTGTGTCCTTTGAAAACGCTTTTACACCCAGTTCTTTATTAATAGCTTCTGTATTGTATGAAACCGCTATGGAACTGTATTTAAAGCCACTAACATCTGCCGGCTGGACAGGAATAGCAAAAAACATTACCTCATCACTTCCAGGAAGCGAACCGTCGACTACAACATTTTTCCTGTCTACCACAAGACTTTTCCATGTATTTCCGAGTTCAAGATACCCCTTTTTACCTGACGACGACAAGTAATTACAGGCATCGTCTATAAAATAAAATTCTGTGTAATGCCATTCATTCTTCCATTCAGCAAGAAACTTGCTGATACTGTCTATATTTTCACCAGCCTCATCTATATAATCACCTGTCATTCCAAGCAGGTTCCACTGCTGCCCGGTTATCTGCATGAATTTTTCACTGACCTGTGTATACACTTCATTAAGATTCTTCAAACTTGTCTCATACAGTTCTCTTTTGACCGTAATGGAATAATTAAGCATTATTACGCCTACACACGCAAATACAATTATTGCCACGCCTACTGCTGCAAAGAAATATTTTCTATACTCATTCTTCTTCAATTGCCCCATTTCCTTTCTCAAGATAATCAGTTCTTCTGTATATAAGCTTCTGGTGCAGCCAGTCTGCCTCCATCAGAAAAATACTTTATCCATTGTTGTTCTACATTTGTTGTATGAGCTATATATCCATCATATTTTTCGCCTTCCCTGATGTCTGCCTCAGCCTTATACATATGAACTCCGCCATGCTTTGACATATCATAATTATATGCACGTTCCAACAAAGTATGACCAGAAACGTCAACATAACAGAAAGAATATATTTTTTCGTCTTCTACTGACTTTCCATCTTTCAGAATATCCTCAAGATGCATATTGCCCTTATCATCTCTTGATATCTTCATTGTAAATCCGCTTGATGCCGGCAGCGTATCCCATGATATCGGGTCGTCATCCCGCCCACAGCCTTCCACAAGGCACCGCACAACATCTTTAATCTCAGCACCTGTTGCATCCTTCGTATAAAACTTCACTCCTCCACCCATTAGAAGCGCCTGTAATTGTGCTGCTGTATAACTTCCCTTATAGATGTCTCCGGCATTCATGGCAGCAGGTGCAATCAGCATATCCACATTACATATTTCCCGAAGCGTATTAACCCTCACTGAAAATGCCTCACTTCCTGTATCTGATACCCGCCACTGATACTCCCTGTCAAATGTGGTAATAACCGGTGATTTTTCTTTTACCGCATTGTAGTTATTGTTAAACACTTCCACCGCCCGCGTGGCATCCACATCTCCTGCCAGCATTTTCTGTACTGCTGCGCAGCTTGCCCGGCACACACTGTCATTCCTTATATATGTATACATATGATTACTTTCAATATAAGGAATCAGGTTAGAAAATATGTCCTGCACATCTACATTTACATCTTTATTATACACAACAACCGACTGTATCCTGTCTGCCATTGCATTCATTACATCACTGCCAAACATATATCTTACTATATCCAGTGCCAGCTCTTCTTTTTTCCCTGCTCCTTTAAGTTTTCCATTCATAGCTATTGAATATCCGGGTGTACTGAAATACCAGTTATCATTATCTGTCTCCCCAAAATATGGCAAAAGAATGAGATTATTCATTCCCTCATCCTGATACTCTGCAATATTAGTGCTCTGTCGTATCATTGCAATCTTCCCAGACACAAAATCCTGGAATATACTTGAATATCCTCTTTTTGTGTCATCTGCCTGTGCATCAGTATTTTTCAAAACCTGTCCAAGTCTCGAGAACAACTTCACACCCAGTTCATCCGGTATGTAATCTATTTTTCCATCCATTGCTTCATAACGCCAGATGCGCCCTTCTGTACTTTGTAACAATGGAATCGACCACGCCTGTAACATATATGAAGCTGTATAATCATATTTATAATCTGTTGCAAACCCTCTTATCCCATATTCACTGAACTTATCACATGCTTCAACAAATGTTACATAATCATGAGGCAGCTCTATTCCATATTTCTCAAAAACTGCTGTATTGGCAAGTATCCCCTCCACGCTCGCAGCACCAGGAAGCCAGTTCACAGAACCATCTTCATTGGTAAATCCATCAAGATATACCTTATAAAACATATTTGTAATATCTGTACATGAAAAATCATATAGATAATCCCTGGGATTAATATCATAATCATCATCAGACGAAGACGTCTGTGTCCATGATGATGCATCTATTATTATATCCGCAAGATCATCATTAAGCGCTGCATCATTAAGATACTGTGCTCCTCCCCTGCTTATGACAAAATCAAATTCAACATCCGGAAAATGTTCTTTCAACATTTTTCCTACACTTGCAAGCCAGTAATCCTGGTCAAGCTGTACAACTATTCTCTGTTTTTCTTCTCCACTGTTTCTTAATGGTATACTACATGACAACAGCATACTTACAATCAATACTGTTACTAGTAAAACACATATTATCCGTTTCATTCTATCCTCCAAAAAGACTTTACCCTTATGTTTTATATAGATAATACAACGTATGCATGTCGAATTATGTCGAATAGGAGGAGAAATCAATAAAAAACCTGCATGGAATGCGCTATTTGCAGCCATACAGGTCTTTTTATATTTACAGTATATACATGTATTTCATATTCTTTTAACACATATCAGGCTTGTTCCATAGGTTAAGCTTCGTTCCGAGTCCCATTTTCACAGCATTTTCATAACACACCTTACCCCAGGCAACATCTTCTACAGGCATTCCTCCAACAGAATATACAATTATCTGATCATCACTGTCTCTTCCTGATGCATTGCCAAGCAATATATCTCCCATATCAGTAATATCACTTTTACTTATAATTCCATCATGGCACATATCTGTAAACTTTGCACCTATTATGTTAATTGAACCAAATGTCGGATATGGATATTCCTCTGCCCATGCCTCGTAAAGCTTTATATTATCAACTACCATCTTACATTTTTCTTTGAGAAAATCTGTCTCCATATCAAATGCACTTGGAGCAACAATAAGCGCTCCCGGCTTTATCCATTCACCTTTGACATATGCATATTTTGACGGATCTGTTCCTGCTGTGGCTGCAAATGATATAACATCACTGTCTCTTACCAGAGTTTCTATATCATCTACCACTGTTACAGTTGTAAGCTGTGGATATGTAGCTTTGACATATTCAAGGAAACTGTCTAATGATTTCTTTCCTCTACCTTTTACCTTAAGTGTATCAAGCTCTGGGCATGTTGCCATAAATGCATCAAGGCTTGTTTTTCCCATTACACCAGGACCATATATTGCTCCCGTCTTAGCACCCTTTGGTGCAAGATGTCTTAACCCTACACCAGGAATTGCACCAGTCCTGTAAGCGCTCAGAAGATTACCGCTCATCAGACACACCGGTGCACCGGTTGTCTTGTCATTAAGCATAACCATAAGTATTGACCTTGGCAGACCTATTTCCTTATTAGCTGTATTAGAACCATACCATTTCATACCAGCCATATCAAATGGTCCTCCTATATATGCCGGCATTGCCATAAATCTTCTATCTTCTCCTACATTCTTTGGCATATTCGGAAAAGGAGATTCATTCGGGAATGTTACCATACAGCCATGAGAATTATGGTTTTCACCTCCCATTACGAAATCACCCTTTGTAAGACATTTAAGAACGTCTTCCATTGTGTCTATGCATTTAGGCATATTCTTTACGCCAGCCTTTATCATTTCCTGTTCATTAAGATATAAAAAATCAACTTCTGGATACATAATTATTCCTCCTCTATAATCCACAGCCTATAACTGCTTCCATCATTATCTCCACGAACTGTGTCGGTCTGTTAAGTGCAGGTGTTCCAACCACTGTACATAATGGCCTGATATCATGAAATATCTCTGAATATGCCCTTGATATATCTGCACACATTTTCATATCTACAGCAAACACATCTACTTTAATAACATCTCCAACAGCTGCACCAGCCTGTCCAATAAGCTTTACCTGCTTCTCAAGTACATATCTGGTCTGCTCATAGGCATTTTCCCCATACACTGTACCATCCGGCTGTACCGACGTTGTTCCACCAACATATATATGGTCACCAACCTTTACCATTCTGCTGTATCCTACTTTTTCTTCTAATGGAGCTCCTGATGAATAATTTACTCTCTTCTCTGCCATTTAGTTTACCTCTCCTTCTGCACCTGCAAGTGCCTTTTCTTCATTTTCCTTCTTTACAAGTTCATTGAACTTGACAGAAGCATCATTTATCACTTCAACCGGTACCGGCTGGAATGGGCTTGCTTTCATAACTCCACATACCCAGATTATTGAATAAACTACAAGTCCAGTAAATAAAGCTCCACACAACTCAAATATCTTAATTCTGGTTTCTCCTGTTGATATATTCCATATCATGTATACATTTCCAAGAATACCTATTATCTGAGGTATTCCGCCTAATGTAAGCCACTTCTTTCTTGGATATTCAGGATTTCTCTTTCTGAGTATAAGCACTGTTACATGTACAAGGCAGTATGTTAATAACCAGAAGCATGAACCTGACAATAACAGAAAACTTACACCCTCTGTTGCTCCAAGTCCTGAAGCAATTATTCCTGCAACGAATACAAATAACACTACAAGTCCGACCCATGCTGCGCCTCTCTTGTTTGTCTTAGCAAATACAGATGGCATCATGCCTTCCTCGCCCATACCCTGTACAATTCTTGAAACAGAGGCATATACTGTATTAATTGTCGAAGCTGCTGCAAGTATGGTTATAATTCCCATCCATATACGTCCTGCATTGCCTAAAAGGTTCGTAGCATATGTCATATGAGGAGTACCTGCAGGGTCATTGGCAAGAATATCAAGGCTTACATAGTTAGTCATTCCTATACCAAGAATGCTCTGTACAAAAAACAGTAAAACCAGACCTATTGTCATAGAAAGAAGTACATCTCTTCTTGGATTCTTCAAATCCTTTGCTACCGGAATAATAAACTCAACACCTATAAACAGCCAGAATGCAAGTGCGGCATATGAGCAAAGTCCCTTAAATCCGCCTATCTGTTCAAATGTTGGTGCATTTGCTGCATAATCAACAACATTTGAGCTTATTCCTAATTTACATACACCTATTAATCCAATAAGAACCATTGAACCGATAAGCAGGAATACTACTATGTTCTGTACCTTTGAAAATATATCTACACCAAAAAGATTAATCACGAGAAACAAAGCCATTATTATAATTGATATTATCCTGTTATCTACATGTGGCAGAAACAGACCTTTTAAAACAAGTCCGCAAAGTGTAATCTCTGCTGTCATGCTTAATATTTCTGTAATTACATAGGCTGACAGATTACCAATTAATGATGGAAGTGGTCCCATACCAGCCAGAAGATACTGTCCTGTACCTCCCTGAACTCTTGGCATAAGTCCATTCAGTTCTGCAAATGATATGCCAATAAACCAGTTCAGCACCATTACTGCAAATAGCGGAATGATAAACCATCGGCCTATCGAACCCATTCCTGTTCCCAAAGAAACAAGACAGCTTGTGGCAACAATAAGTCCTACACATATTGCCACGCCACTTCCTAATCCTAACTTTTTCTTCATAAAACCAGCTCCCTTCCTTTTTTGCATGATTAATTATTAACAAAATAAACAATAAAGGCGCCGCACACTAGATGTACGACGCCTTTGTCTTTGATTTATTAAGTTTATGATATGGATACTACAGTGTTTTCATGAAATTGTATTGTAAAAAAAAGAACTGTAATGTATTATTTCTTAATAAATAATCAGAATATTACTATAATCCAAGACATACAGGAGGGCTTATGTGTACAGCAGCTACTTATAAAACTAAAGATTTCTATATGGGAAGAACACTAGATTATGAATTTTCTTATGGTGATGAGGTAACTGTCACACCTAGAAATTATCCTATTAATTTCAGATTTATGGGCGTCAGGAATAACCACTATGCGATGATTGGAATGGCACATGTGGCTGACGATTATCCTTTATATTATGAAGCATTTAACGAAAAAGGGCTTGGCATGGCCGGTCTTAACTTCGTTGGCAATGCGGATTACAACGAACCGGACCTAATAGGCCTTAACGGAGAGAGTAATATTGAAAATGTTGCCGTTTTCGAATTCATTCCGTGGATATTATCGCAATGTGCGACAGTTGATGAAGCTAAAGAAAGACTTAAATTTATTAATCTTACCAACACTCAGTTTAATGAAATGTTTTCATGTGCTAATCTTCACTGGATTATTGCTGACAAGGAAAGCTGCATAACTGTTGAATCCATGTCAGACGGACTTCATATATATGATAACCCTGTAGGGGTGCTTACTAATAATCCGCCATTTAACATACAGATGTTTAATCTTAACAATTATATGGGTCTGTCTGCAAGACAGCCTGAAAGCAATTTCTCGGACAAGCTTGAATTCAACAAATACAGCCGTGGTATGGGTGCTATCGGACTTCCAGGGGATCTGTCATCACAGTCAAGATTCGTAAAGGTGGCTTTTACTAAGATGAATTCTGTTTCAGGTGACGATGAGAAATCAAGTGTAAGCCAGTTCTTTCATATATTGGGCAGCGTAGACCAGCAGCGTGGCTGTTGCCAGCTAGACAATGACAAATATGAGATAACAATATATACCTGCTGCTGCAATACAACTAAAGGCATCTATTATTACACAGCATATGACAACCATCAGATATGTGCTGTTGATATGCATAAGGAGAATCTTGACGATGATAAGCTGATTCGATATCCACTTATTACTGATGGCGGGATAAGGGCTGTTAATTAATATATACCTGACAAAACGAGCTGGACGTTTAATTAACATCCAGCTCGTTTTTAACACATTTTTCTATGTCGTACGCAATCTCAGTACATATATCTTTTTCCATTCCAGCTGCTGTTCCAACAGCAGCCAGCTCCTTAATTCCTGGATTTCTTCCATTGCCGTCTACTGTAGTAGTATGTTCCCCATAATATGTCGTACTATAAGTCAGGTCATATGCCGGGCTTAGTCTCCAGCCATTATTATTTTCATCATATATAAATGTAAAATTCTTTGAATGGTCATCTCTGTTATGTGCAAACACATTAAAACACATTCGTCGGTACATATTCTCTATATCATGCTTATTGTCCCTTGTTAATATTTTTGTTAATTTCATAAGTTGGTGATAATCCATATTGGGCTGCCTGAAATCCAGTTCAAGAAGCGCTGCTGCTGTAAGCATATGGATTCTGTGTTCTCCAAATGAATCATTCTTACGATCAAATCTTTTAGTTCCAAAATATCCATCACATATATCAGATGGAAAAAGTCTGGTCTCTTCCATATCAATTCCACACTGCTTTGCACACTGTGAATATCGGTATTCCATCAGCCCCGCATTCTTTCCATCAACATGAGCAGGAAACTTGATAATCCAATCCTCGCCATCTATCTTAGTCATAATTTTAGGTCTTGCTCCACCACTTGTTCCACCAAGCCTGTATAATTCATCAAGCTTGTCAGAATATTCAGTATTAAGAATTTTCTGACACTGTTCAGATAATTCATCAAGACTGCTGAGTTTTTCCTGCTTTGGCATATCCAATTCCGGTCTGTATGTTAATGCTCCCATTCCTGATTCTCCAACAATTGCAAGCCTGTCAAGCATACTCACATTGTCTATATTACATCCCTTTTCTTTTAACATCCTGTCAAGCAGCAGCTGTCCCCATGCATCAGGCAGACTGTCTGCAAATACTCCCCATAAACCATTAAAATATTCTTTAACAGGGACACATACTTTCTTTTCAAGGGGCAATGAAAACGGACTTATTGAAAACCCGTTCTCCAGCCATTCATCTGCATATTCAAATGCAGCCTTTCTTTCGTTCGTCATAGCAAGAGTTCCAACAAGCCTGTCATGATAAAAAACATTTATAACTCTATCTTCTCTCATTAATTACCTCCTCAATACTGTTATAAGGAATCTCCGTAAAAATATTTCTTAAATCATCAGCGATATTAAGTGCTACAGCTATCTTAGTCAGCGATAACAGTGAAATCTGTCCTGTTGTTTCAAATCTTTTTATCGAGCCAAGACTGACATTGCTAATCTTAGAAAGCTTCTCCTGTGAAATGGAGCGTCTTTTTCTTATTAGTCTTACCCTGTCAGCTATTTTTTTATCCAGTTCTTCACATGTCTCCCAGACATATTCATTCATATATTGATCTCTCCTTATGTGCAAACATATATATAATATATTAGCTAGTTTTCTGAAATATATGCATTTATAGCTAATATTTTATCTATAATTATTATAGCACATAACTTAATATATTCAATCCTCTCCTTGCCAACTTCACAGAATATGTTATTATATGATAGATTATTACAAGTGTTTAAAGCACAGAAAGAGGAATTTATGTTAGTTTATGACGCTAATGCCAATTCTGGCAGCAATGCCGGTTTTGAGTGTACCTATACAACTTTTAAATCTGACAATTCTACAGCTTCACCAGAGAACCCAATCCTTGTTCTGGATAATTCTGAGAAAAAGTGGGATGAGACATCTTATGGTTTATTCACTAACCCTTATAAAAAGACTGCATTTGATTTCCAGATTAACGGTGAATCTTTTACAAGCAATATCTTAAAGATTGATTCAAGATTTACAAGCCTTATCAAATGGCTTGGTGAGAACAGAGTTAAAGTAAAGCTTACAGGTGCTAACTCATCTGAAGGATATAATGTATACAAGATTCAGGAAGTTGCATTTGGCAATGGTAACAAGTTATCCGCTGAAGACGGTTTTCTTCAGTTTATGATTGAAAGATTATTAGAGAGCAGTGCCGTTGCAGAAGACAATAGTGAAGAGCCTGATGAATCTGCTGATGATATGAAGCTTACAAGCCTTACAAGCATATCAGATTTTCTTAACTGTGCAGGAAGCACGCTTCCTGAGAATATCCGTTTATGGGCAAGACGCAATCTTGTTGTTGCCCGTTCAAGCGAGGTAACTCCTGAGGAGAAAAGACATGCACAGAGAGCACTTTCTATCATGCTTAATATTAAGTGGAAGAGCAATTACTTCGAATCAATTGACCCTGTGGAAGCAAGAAGAATTCTTGACGAAGAGCTTTTTGGTATGGAAAGTGTTAAACAAAGAATAATTGAGACAGTTATTCAGATTAACAGAACACACACTCTTCCTGCATATGGTATCCTTCTTGTTGGTCCTGCCGGAACAGGTAAATCACAGATTGCCTACCTTGTTGCCAAGATTCTTAAAATGCCTTGGACAACTCTTGATATGAGTTCAATCAATGACGCAGAACAGCTTACAGGAAGTTCAAGAATATACTCCAATGCAAAGCCTGGTATTATCATGGAAGCATTCAACATGGCTGGTGAATCTAACCTTGTATTCATTATCAACGAGCTTGATAAGGCAACTTCAAGTAATGGTAACGCCAACCCTGCGGATGTACTCCTTACACTCCTTGATAATCTTGGATTCACTGATAATTACATGGAGTGTCTCATCCCAACTTCAGGCGTATATCCTATCGCAACAGCTAATGATAAGGATAAGATAAGTGCACCGCTTCTTTCAAGATTTGCAGTAATTGATATTCCTGATTACACAAGAGAAGAGAAAAAGACAATTTTCCTTAAATATTCACTCCCAAAGGTTCTTAAAAGAATCGGACTTCACGAGGATGAGTGCCTGGTGTTTGATGACGGACTTGACGCTGTTCTTGATTACTGCAAGGATACTACAGGTATCAGAGACCTTGAACAGGCAGCAGAACATTTAGCAGCACATGCTCTTTATATGATCGAGGTTGAGCATGCCACAAGCGTTTCATACACAGCAGACATGGTAAATGAACTCTTTTAATTAAATTATTCAAACCCGATAACAAATACATGATATACAATAAGGAGCTGATATCACTACGATAACAGCTCCTTAAATAATCTTTACATATGTAATTGTAATTATCAGTCATTTCTTAACTTAAACTGTGCAACCATCTCACTAAGAGTTGTAGCCTGTGCTGTAAGCTCTTCACTTGTAGCTGATGTCTCCTGTGATGTTGCTGAATTAGCCTGTACAACTTCTGCAATTCTTGCAATTGCAACATCCGCCTGCTCCATACCTGCAGCCTGACTTGTAGATACATCTCTCATCTTCTTGGCACTCTCTGCGATAGACTGAACACCATCAACAACTTCCTTAAGTGAATCAGATGCCTTAGTAGCAATCTTATTCCCCTCTCCAACCTCGTAGATAGAAGCTTCTATAAGATTTCTTGAATCTACCGCTGACTTAGCACTCTGCTCTGCAAGTGTACGAATCTGGTCAGCAACTACTGCAAATCCTCTGCCTGCATCACCTGCTCTTGCAGCCTCAATGGAAGCATTAAGTGAAAGAAGGTTAGTCTGGCTTGCAATACTTTCAATCTCTGAAATGATATTGCCAATCTTCTCAGAAGCCTCACTGATACGAGCCATTGCCCCCATAAGAGCTTCCATGCTTTCTCTGCTGTTTTCTGCTGTATCAGCATATCTCTCTGCTTCTTTATATGAATTTTCCAGCTGTTCTGCTGTCTTCTGTATACCTTCATTAAGATCATTAATGGTTGCCTGCATCTCTTCGACTGTTGCAGCCTGATCTGTTGCACCTTCTGCAAGCGACTGTGCAGCATCTGAAAGATTAGCAGAACCTTCTGCCACCTGTTTAGAAGCATCTTCAACACCCTTTAATGTTGAATTCATCTGACGGTTCATGTTACGAATTCCAAGTAACAATGCATTGAATGCACCTGTATACTGATCTTCATGTTCGGTTGCGATAGCGAAATTACCATCTGCCATCTCTCCCATAAGTTTTCCGGCATCACTGATAATATTATGTAATCTTTCTGCCATAGCATGTGCACTATCTATGAGATCGGATATCTCATCTTTAGTCTCAACTTCAGGGAATGGTGAATCCAGATCTCCCTGTGCAAATGTCTCGAATCTGGCCATCATTCCATCTAACGGCTCTTCTATACTCTTTGCAATCGCATATGCTGCTTTAGAAGCAACAACAACTACCGCAGCTATAATTCCAATTGCAGCAACAATCGCTATTATAAGAAATATTTCAAGCTTTAATTTTTCTGCATCACCTTTAGCAACATTAGTGTCCATAAGTTCATTAAGTGCATTATCAAGTGCCTCATACTTAGGTGCCGTCTCATTCAGCATCATCGACTGAGCCTTCAGTGACTGATTAGAATCTGTCGTAGCTCCCAGCTTTATAACTTTCTCATCAATTTCCTTATATTCAGCCCACGCCTTATCAATCTTATCCATACATTCCTTGCCAGCCTTACTAGACATTATAGGTCTTATCTGTTCAAGCTTGGCTTCAAATGCTTCGACATGCTCATCATGCTGCTTTTTCATTGAGCTGATAAGGCTTACTGAATCATATCCTACAACTCCCCTTGAAGCTCCTCTTATCTCTGCTGCCTCAGACATAGCTGTAGCAATATCTCCCTGAGGGAATGCGTAACGCTTCAGCACCCTGCGGTAATCCATAGACATATAAATCATCATTGCACTTATAACAACTGCAACTACGGAGAACGCTATGATTATCAGTCTAAATACATAATTCAAACGCCCCTTTATATTCATATTATTCATTTTCTTTAACATCTTATAACTACCTGCCTTTCCATATGCATCATTTGTACAATGTATTTAATTGTTCCCTATTTCATTCAATTAACATATTATTCCTAATTTTAATTTTTTTCAAGGTATTTTCACAAAATACTCATATGTAATTGTCTGAGTCCGTCTATTTCATCACACAATTCCCTGCTTGAGCATGTAGAACAATCCATCGTAAGACCGTTAAATATGTTGTTTAACGAGTCTGTTATCTGTTCGCATCTGTGTGCTTCACTTTTTAAAAATGTGTAATCAATATCCTGCTCCGTGACAAAATATATGCTTACAGCCTCAACCTCAGGACGCTTCCTATAGGCATTGATAAGCCCCTGTCCTACCGCTGCAAAATTAATCCCATGCGAAACTGCTTCCTTACTCACTCTCACAGGCTCTCTTTCCCTGACTGCTGATATTCTCATCATATATCCTTTAGGAAATGCATGGTATCTTACATAATCAGTTGCCCTCATTGAAGCATACAATGCATTATCATCATGATTCTTAATATATTCTCTATCCAGCCTGATTAAAGTAATTCTTGCATATGAGATATCATTCCTGATATTACACAGATCATCTCCAACAAGATACACAGCATCTTCCGGCACAAGTTTCTCATCCTGTGTAAATGCAATGGCACTCACTGCCTGATTGCTTCCACCGCCAAGCTCATAAGCCATCTCGCTTTTAAGGATAAGATTCTCCTTCTCAGTCATCTCCCATTCTTTCTGTAATGGAAGTCTCTTTACTCCATGGCTTTCAAGCATTGATATAAGCTTTCTTATCTCACCATCATATAAATCCATTGGATGTTTCTACCCTTCCTGTTATTCTTTCTGTGTATCCTGTTCTTTCTTTTTCTTTACCTCACGCCTGTTCTTTGACCAGTTATAATATGCAGTAAGCGGCTTGATTAAAACTGCCGCAAATTTCATATCAAGATTAAAGAAATATATAACAAGAGTCAGAAAAAACAATGCAACTAACACAACTGCTATAATAGCCAGCACTTTTAATACTATCATACATTACTTCCCTTCTGTCTTGCATATTCTGCAGCACCTAATGCTCCCATAAGCTGTGGGTCTGTCGGAAGGTCCACTACATTAATCTTAAGCACCTTTTCTATTGCTTTCTTCAATCCCTCATTCTTGGCACATCCGCCTGTAAGTGTAACGCTGTCAGCCGCACCAGCTTTTTTAGCCATGACAAAGCATCTCTTGGCAACTGATAACTGTATTCCTGCTGCAATCTCTTCCATAGGCTTACCCTCACCTACTAACGAAATAACCTCGCTCTCTGCAAATACCGCGCACTGTGCTGTTATTGGAATCACATTCTTCGCTGTAAGAGACAGATTAGAAAATTCATCTAAAGACATCTCAAATGCTCTTGCCATAGATTCAAAGAATCTTCCCGTTCCTGCTGCACATTTGTCATTCATTGCAAAATTAAGTACAGTTCCGTCGGTGTCAATTGCAATTCCCTTAACATCCTGACCTCCGATATCAATAATCGCCTTAACCGAAGGGTCAGTCACATGAACTCCCATAGCATGACAGCTTATCTCTGATATATTCTCATCTGCAAATGGCACTTTATTTCTTCCGTAACCGGTACCAATCAGATATGTAAGCTCCTCTGCGCTGTTTAAACCGTCAACCTGGCTTACAGCCTCGTCAAGCGCATCCTTCGCACTAAGCACAGGATTAATCCTGCTTCTCTTAGTAACCGCAGCTGCGATTTTTCCATTCTCATCTATAATTACACATTTGGTATATGTACTTCCTGCGTCACAACCACCGAAATATTTCATTCTGTTATCCTTTCCTGCCACATATGCAGCATACACACTTCTTACCAGCTCTTAGAATCGTCAAAATCCTCAAGTGACGGGTCGAGCGGTTCTTCCCTGAAAACAGTTCTCATGTATCTGTTAATCTCCGTTCTCATGTCTCTTCTTGTTCCATCCTCAGGACACATAAGATTGTGTGTTACCCATATTAAATGAATTCCATGTTTTCTTGCTTCTTCTTCAAATAAGCCGTGATATCCCGACATTGATTTGCAGCCCATATGCACATACATGATTACAATATCAATATTAAACATTTCGCAGAAGCGCCAGAGTGCCTCTACGCCTGTCTCATAACCGCCGTTAGAACGGTTTCGCATAATCATATTCTCATACAGATATGCAAGGTCTAACATTGCCTGATGCTTATCCTCTGTATTGACCATCTCTGTAGACACCATACTTAACATATCCGCAATAGTCACAACGCCCCAGCAGTTAAGAAGCCAGATTGGAAGTGCCGTATAATATGCAGCCTGAACGCCCCATGTCATGGCTCTGTGGCGGTACTCCTTCGCCGCCATCTCTTTACTCTTATATGCATCAAGTGCCATCTTAGTAAGCTTCTTATCCATATCAAGGAATGCCTGATTTCTTCCACCGGCAGCCTGATATACACCATATCTGTAGAGTGCAAGCGTTACGCCCATAACCTGCGGATAATCTGTCTTGGAAATCTCCATCCACTCTAAGAATTCCTCTGTCTCTGCATTAAACCGCTTCATACTCTTAAAGAATGCATCCCAGTCGAACTTCTCTCCAGTCTGTTCCTCTATGAAATGGATTGCATTGACAACCTCTTCTGCCGCATACTCCTGTACACTTTCCTGCCTGTGTCTTATAGGCACAGCAAGCTGAAATGTAGGAATCTTAAATGACCTTGCTTCAATCCCGTTACCCATAAGGCTTCCGTCACATGTCGTATTACACTGCACGGCACAGCAGCCTATAAGTGGGAAATCATCAGCCAGTGCAACACCAAGCTCCGCCGCCGGCATAGGACAGACATCTGACGGAACACCATACTGGTGTGTAACATCAACATAATAGCTCACTCCATCCTGTGACATCATTGAGCTTGTATACACAGCAGGAACTTCCACTGACAACCATGTAAGGTTCGGAAAACCTCCCATCAGGGTACTCATCATATTTTCATCAAAAAGAACAATCTTGCTGTTTAGCTTCTTATCATTGCCGATAGCCGGGTCTGCCTTAAATATCTGTCCAAGCATCCCGCATATATCAGTAACGATAAGTCCCAGTGCCTGATGCGCCATTCTAAGCTGAGTTCCTCTCATACCCTCGGTATGCCTGTCCATGAAATCAGGCAATGCAAGATAATTAATCATCCAGCGGTATCTGAAGAAGCCCTTCATGTTATTAGGTTTTATTATAAATGTAATTAAAGTCTTCCAGTATCCAAGCCACCTTACATAGTCGTACCATGTATCCTTCAATCCGCGCCATTCTCTTCTTCTCTTCGGCTTCTTGCCTGTATAGAATCTGCCGAGTGGCTCGCTTCCTATATTCTTAGACATATTTATAATTTCCTTCCTGCATTGATACGCTTAATCTCAAGGCTCTCAACAAATGCCTGTATTCTCGTTCTTAACTGTCCTGAAGTTCCCACAGCATATGGTCTGTCGATTGAAAGAACCGGATATCCATATTTTTCTTTCATGACATGAAATGCCGAAGCTCTCTCATAGCCCCAGTAATCGCAGAATTTAATCTGCTCATATATAAGACCATCAGCCTTATACTCCTTAGCTATTGCGTCAACATACTCCTGTCTCTCGATAATCTTTTCTGTATTCATGAATCTCGGACACTGTCCCCACTCCATGTACTGTCTGCATATCTGTGTAAGAACGTCTTCCGTGTCATTAAGAATAATCTCGTCTCTTCCCGGAAGTGAGCCAAAACAGAATCTGTCTGCCACAACCAGTGCGCCAGCTTCCTCAGCAAGCTTTATAAGCTCAGGGTTATCAATCTCTGAACCAACCATTACGACCCTTGCCCTGTAATTACATTTTTTATCAGGTTCACGCGTCTTAAGCTCCTCAAGCGTTTCTTCGAGCTTTTCTATAAGTGCCTCTTTCGGGCAACAGTAGGTTGCAAGACACAGAACCGCGAATTCATATCCTGTAATTCTTGGATTGTCTTCTTTTCTGTAATCACCAATGCTTCTTATAAGCCTGCTTATTTTGTTCTGCAGTTCCACAGACTTTCTTAAAGCATCATCTGATATGTCTATTCCATATGTATTATTAAGCGGTTCAAGCACATGAAGTCTCATCTGCTTAACAAAATGTCTTAACGCCGTCTCATCATTCTTCATCGGAACATCTGAATATTCCACAAAGAATTTTTCTTTCTCTATAAGGTGCTGTCTCTCAATATTTTCTACGCACCTGTTCATCTGCGCACATGCATCCGGTGCAATTATACAGTCAAGAAAGTTAAATCCACCCTCAATTGCTCTCTCTAATATCGCACGACATCCCTCACATAGCATACTGCTCATGTAATATGTCCCCATCTCTATAGAACCTGTACGTGGTGCACGCAGCCTTACCGAAAAGCTTCCCGGCAGATTAATAAGCGGCTCCGGTATCTGAAAACAGACTGCACCGATTGCAATATCACCTTTAGCCTGTGCCTGCCTTACAAGGTCGTTATTCACGTCCTCCAAAAGCTTTTCAAAATAATACAGATTAGCTAAATCCTTCACATTTGCCTCCTCTTACAATATTCCCATATTAACAAGGGCTTTCTTTGCACCCTCAACAATAATCGCATCATCAGGAAGATTGAATACATTTTCGCCAAGAACATCTGCCTGTGCAAGTTTGGAATCACTCTGTATTACTGAAAGCAGTTCAAGGCCGCCGATATCCATAAGCTTCGCAACCTCCATATCCGGTATTCTGTTAGCGATAACCCCGATTCTGTCATACATTACAAGCTCATCTGCAACTTTCTTGATTGTCTGCACAACCTGGCATCCCTTCTTGCTCGCGTCAGTAACAAGCAACAGATGTGTAACCTTCTCCATAACTCTTCTATTAATCTGCTCTATTCCTGCTTCTCCATCAATTACAACATAATCAAACTTATCTGAAAGCATTGTGATAACTTCTTTAAGATATGAATTAATCTTGCAGTAACAGCCTGCTGTCTCAGGTCTTCCTATTGCGATAAATGCATATCCGTCCTGTTCAACAACTGCATCCATTATCTCGTATTTGGCTTCTCCAAGTAACTCCACAGCAGTCTTGGTATCTCCGTCTTCAACATTCTTGATTACTTCTTTTCTTATATCATCTATAGTCTTTTCCACTTCAACGTTAAGCACTGTAGAAAGTCCGACCGCCGGATCAGCGTCAATCGCAAGTATCTTCTTGTCAGGATATGCCTCAACAAGAAGCTTTACAATAACTCCCGCCAGCGAAGTCTTACCAACGCCTCCTTTTCCTGCTACTGCTATAATCTGTGTTTTCTTATCCATTATTGTTCTCCTTAAAATATGTAGAATTTAATTCTTAATTATCAGTATCCAAAAAATGTGCCAACGCCATTCACAAGTCCATTGGCAAGCATTTCTAATGTTTCATCACTATGGTCTGAGCTTGCATTCCCAAGTTCCATATCAACTGACGGAACTGTACTGTATGATGTCTGTGTCAGATCTATCGTCATGCTTCCAGAACCATGAATCTTTGCACCTTGTCCACGAAGTCCGTCAACAAGTAATGCGCCAAGTGAATCATGCTGCTGCCAGTGGTCTGCCACAGGACTCATATTCTTAATTGCATCGGGAACTGCTATATAAAAGCATCCCTTATCGTATGAAAGTCCATCACCATCCCAGTGCAATGATATATGACAGTCTGCAACATTGTTACATATTACAGTTCTTGCCACATTATCAAGCTGTACATCTGATGAATCCCTTATCATAAGCACATCATATCCTTCTAACAGAAGTTTATCTCTTAAAATCTCTGCCATCTTAAGTGTTACTTCGCTCTCTGGTGTCCCGTCATAAAATGTCATTCCGCCTGACACCGCCGTTGCTGTCGCAGCGCCAGCCGCCGTACTGCCTCCTGTACTCTTAAGAGAACCATCCGGATGGCACAATGTTCTTACCGCCGAACCTCCTGCCGTTCCATGCCCGGCATTAACTCCGACAACAATGTTCTTTCTCTGACCTGACGCTTTATAAAGAACAGCATAGCCATCACTTATAGCAGAATGGTCCGCATATTCCCATGTTGTATTCATATAAATGTGTTCCAGATTCTCATATACAGGGACTCCGGTATATGGTTCTTTCTGTCTTATATATGGATCCTGCATCTCCTCCTGCCCTGCATCTGTTTCAATCTGTTCTGTATTCTCTTCAAAATCGCTTTCTGTCTGCTCTGTGCTTTCTGTTTCTGCTGTCTCCTCAGCAGACTGACTGCCTGCATCTGAATCCTCGATTCCGCTTCCAGTCATATCCTGACTTGTTTCTTCAATGTCCGATTTATTCAATTCTGATGAAACATCAGTATTATTCTTTTTACAGCCTGACACCATCGTCACAGTAACTATCAGCGACATTATAATAGCTGCATATTTAGCAGCATTTGTCGATCTATTCATCTGTATCCTCCGGCCACACTGAACCTTCATCAAGTCCGTTATCAGTAAGCCATTTATCTTCTACTGTAATATATTTCTTAGCGCCAGCTTCATCAACAAGCATAACAGAAACCCTGGGTGTCTGCCCTTCTGCAAGTTCTTCACACCCATAATCTCCGTCAAATATCTGTTTTATCTTCCACATAACAATCTCCGTTTCAAATACTTAATGTTTTTATTATAAAACATTTTTACAAAATATGCTATAATATATCCATTATGAAAGTACGGAGGACATGATGGTGTAAGCTATGGTGTTGTATGTAACTGGGACGAGACATGTGGTGGATAAGTCCTGTCACTGGCGTAAAAAGTTACATTGGCAAATGCTCCGCCGATTCATTCACTGCTAAGAAATTCGCTAAAGTTGATGGTGATGATACCGACAGGGTGCTGGTGATAAAGTAATAATAAAATGGACTTTCCCACGGATTTACCGTGCAGAAAGTCCATTTTACTTTTATTTCAGTCTATCTTACCCCCAGATAAGCTTCTCCCAGAATTCCTTATCCCTGGCATACTTTAATATATCCTCTTCTTTTTCGTTATCGAGGTAATCCATAACCTTGTTGTAATCTGTCGGATTTTTAAAATCAATCTGCCACAAAAGTGTGCCTACTCCGTCCTTAAATTCCTTACATGTAATTCCCTGCTCGGTATATGCAGTAACTGTCCACACTTTCTCTCCTGATTCATCATCACATGATGCACTTTCTGTTGCACCTTCTGTCTTGCTTACACCTTCTGTTGTGTCTCCTGTAAGCATAAGCTCCTGAGACTTGCTAAGGCTGTCCTGTGCTTTTTCATTGGCAATAGCTGCTTTATGAAGAATTGTCTGATCCTCTGTTTTCATATCATATGTCCAACTGTTTTCTTCTATCCATTCTTCATCCTCAGTCTTTACATCGGATGCGAATCCATTAGCTGCTGCACTCTGTGCTGCGCTTGAAGCCGCATTTGCCTTCTGCCCTGCCGGTGCATTAGCTGCTGCCTTAGAAGCTGCTTCATCCTGAACTTCCTTAAGCTTTCTGATTTTATTCTTGATTGCATCAATATTCTGGTCAAAACTGTTTAAAAGCTTTTCCCATTCTTTGTCTGACATATCCCGCCAGTCCTTTTCCTCAAGATCGTCTGCTGTAAGCTCATACTGCTGTTTGAGCATTTCAATGAGATCTCCTACAAAATATCTTTTACCCGTTGCCTCATTTTCAAGTTCAATACCTGAGCCAGCCAGTGCAGCATTCCAGTTTTTCTTTTCAGTTAAAGCTTCATCCAGTGAATTGTATGAATATGCCATATCATCTGTCAAATGTTTCAAGGCATTCCAGCTTCCCCATTTGTATGAACCTTCACTGGTTGAGTCTGCATACTGGCAATATGCAAACATTTCCACAGCACTTGCATTGGATGGATCTATCTCAGAAAGATTAACATCATAATTTTTAAATTCATTTCCACCCAGTGCAACACTTACTCTTACAATCGTGTCCTCACTGTCCGGATTAATAATCTGGGTTGCCCTCATTCCGTAGCCGGTATCCCCCACATTTAAGAAGCCAATTCCTAATGATTTGTACTGGATATTATTGTCCGGCTTCATAGATTCTTCAAAACCGGTGTCACCTTTGCCAGTTTTGGTTGTTCTGGAACTGTACTCTGAATAAGCACCATACCTCATTTGTGTGTTAATATTCATGTATTCTCCTTTCTGCAGCCGCTCAGTCAGTCGCAGCCGCGCCACTTTCCAGAAAGGGCCAAGTGGCAAATAATAAAAAAACGCATTCATCCAACAGCTTCAATCCATTGAATAAATGCGCCTTCCATGCCTAATATATATCGACATTATTTCATATATCATTATAGTAATTCAGAATTTCATTCCATATTTTTTCAGGTCAACCCTGCCATTAACAACCTCTATTCCGTCTGCCATAAGAAGTGCCGCCTGCTTTCCGGCTCCTCCAAATGCGAATTCCCCGGCAAGCTCTCCCTTCGAATTAACTACTCTGTAGCACGGAATATGTAACGGATCCAGATTCTTATGAAGTGCATTGCCAACTGCACGCGCCATCTTCTTATCGCCTGCAAGCTCTGCAATCTGTCCATATGTTGCAACCTGTCCTCTAGGAATCTTCTTAACAGCTTCATATATCCTCTTGGTCGGGCTGTAAGATACAAGGTCATAGCTTTCCGCAATCATACGCTTAATATCTTCATCAGAAATAGTCCCGTCAAGAATAATCGTATTCCAGTGTTCCTTATTCTGATGCCAGCCCGCAATTACAGAAGAATATGTACTTCTCCATAGGTCGCGCCACTCAGGTGAAACTTTCACATTAAGATTAATATATCCGTCACGCTCGTATGTCCATAAAAATGCTTTCTTGCATCCTTTAACTCTTACCAGCTGCCAGTTCTGATCATGAAACGGTGCTTCCTGATAAGTATCTGGAAAAGAAAGTCCATATTCGAGTGCTTCTTCCCTTGTCGTCATATCATCAGTCCTTAGTTATATTTGTAAAAGCCTTCGCCAGAAGACATTCCAAGCTTGCCCTCATCAATATATTTCTTAAGGATTGCTTCCATCTTCTTGAAATTATATGGCATCATCATCTTCTTAAGAAGTGGTGAGAAAATTCCCGGAACGCTCTGGTACTGGTGAACAATATTGTAGGCAGTATTAAGTCCTACTGTGTCAAATATCTGGAATGGTCCTTTAGGTGCTCCAGTTCCTCTTGTCCATGCAATATCAATACTTTCAGGATCAGATATTCCTGCTGCGTACAAATCAAGCCCGCTTAAAAGGAATGGAACAAGCATAGAATTAAGCAGATATCCGCTCTTTTCCTTTCTTACAGGAAGTCCGATCATTCGTATGTCGTTGGCAAACTGCATAACCTCGTTAAAATATTTTTCATCAGTCTGTGCCTGTGTCATAACCTCTGCAGTATTATTCTTCCATATAGAATTAGCAAAATGTAATGACAGATATTTGTCAGGTCTGCCTGTATATTTAGCAAACATTGAAGGAAGAAGTGTTGATGAATTAGTTACAACAACAGTCTTGTCTGGAAGAAGCGGTGAAAGCTTTTCATAGAAAGCAATCTTATCCTTTTCGTTCTCAGCCATAGACTCAATCACAAGGTCTGCATCTGCCACAGCCTTAGCCATATCAAGTTCAAGCTTGAGATTAGCGTATGCATTTTCAACCTTCTTAAGACACTCTTCCTTGTCAAATGTATCTTCATCCGCAAGTCCTGCACACCACGCATTCTTATCCTCTGCCATCTTCTCAATAGCTTCAATATAAGTCTGCTTAAGATGGTCAATCTTAGGCTGTGTTCTTCCAATAGACCCCTCGCTTCTTAACCAGATAGTTACATTAAATCCACAATATGCTGCCTGAAAAGCAATCTGGCTTCCAAGCACTCCGCCTCCGGCAACAACAACATTTGAATATTTCATACTTATCCCCTTTCTTATAAATACTCACTACGCCATAAGACTTCTAAATGTATCAAGCACATCATTTCGTCCAATCATTATGTCATAATCAGGCTTTTCTGGCTCTCTTCTCAATGCCGGTTTCGGTGGAATAACCGGTTCTTTAGGCATTATCGGTTCTTTAGGCAATGCCAGCCGTGATAATTCAATCCTTACATTCATTATTTCCTTATCCTTCTTGGCTGCTTTTGCCCCAGCCATAAAACCTTCTATAAATCCTTTATCTTCCTGAAGTCTCTTTAACTCATATTCAAGTTTCTGCTTGTTGTCATTATATTCTTTCTTCTTGGCATTCCATTCTTCAATAGCTGCGCCATTTACAGCCAGCCACTCATCATGTTCCTTCTGCTTCTCTTCAACATCCTTAACCCACTGCTGTCTGGCTGCCTCTATAATCATTAGTAACTCTTCTTATTTTCTCAGCTAATTACTGCATAATACAGGCTGAGCATAATTTGTTATTAAACTATTTCCAAGTCTATCAGTAATATTAATACAAAAAGTTTGTTTATATGTTCTTCCAGAAGCATCTTGATATGTAATTGTTAGTTCCATCATAAAAAAATCCGCTTGATTATTATCACATTTCATTACTACTTCAAAATCCTCCCCTACCATTACAACCGGATCCTGAACAGGCTCGTATCGTCGTATCTTAAACTCCGTCATATCCATTTGTTTTGCAACACACTCTAAATCTGGAATTATATCATACGCTGTATCCCGTCCCTTGTTTGTAAATTTCAAAAGCAAAAGTTCTTGATTCGTGTCTGAATTAACAATAAATTTTGACCCCTTAAACACAAAGCGGGGTTTTTCACCAAGTCGTAATTTCTCTTCTGTATCATGCCTATCTTCTTCTCTTCGTTCACTTTCCACCTCTAATCTTTCCTCATATTGTTTTCTTTGTTCATAATACCTTTCATCAGATATAATTTTATTTTTCTTCGTGTGTCTTTGTGACATAATAAATGTTAGAGCGCTTAACAATAACGCTAATGTCGCAATAAACGAACTGTAATTATCCATAATCAATTGTAATATACCTTCAAAATTCAACCCACCAAATCTCCTTTATTAAAAATAACAACAGCTAATATTATGCTTATTCTTCAATTGCTAAATAAGTTCTTTATCCAAAAGGAAATCAATTACATTGATATTCAAAATTCCATTATCATCATACCAACGCTTTCCAACATCCATCCTTACCACAATTTTAGGGAAAGAATCTCCTGTAAGCGTAAATGGTCTGAGTTCTACCTGCGCTTTTTCATCAGTAGGCATTGCATATGCTGATTGGATATAAGTTCGTTTTCCTCCTGAATTGACCACAAAATCAATTTCTCTTGGCGTACGAACGGAACTTCCACTATTATTAATAGTCCTCGCATAAACAACACCAACATCAACAGATAACTGCCTGATAATCAACTCATTGTATATAATGTTCTCCATTATATGTGTCATTTCCTGTTGACGAAAACCTATTCTTGCATTTCTTAAGCCTATATCTTCACTGTAATATTTATTAGGTGAATCAAAATATGATTTTCCTTTTACATCATATCGTTTACTTTCTGAAAAAAGGAACGCATCTTCCAAATGTCCAATATATGCACGAATTGTATTAGCAGACACTCCTCCACTCTGCTTAGATTTCAAAGCATTTGCAATTTTTGTTGGATTTGTCAGCGAGCCAACCGATGAACAAAGCAAATCTAAAATTTGCTCAAGTACATCCTGCCTCTCGATTCTCTTTCGTTCTACAATATCCTTAATATATACTTCTGAAAAAAGTGATTTTAGATAATTCATCTTAGCCATATCATTAGGTCTGGATAAAATAAGCGGCATACCGCCATAAAATGCATATTCGTCAAACGCTTCGTTCTTATCTCCCCCAACAGCAGAATAATACTCAGCAAAACTAAGAGGATGCACTCTTATTTCATCACTTCGTCCTCTAAATTCAGTAAGAATATCACTGGAAAGCATTTTTGAGTTACTTCCGGTTACATAAACATCTAAATTTGATAAACCTCTTAAATCATTAAGAGAATCATAAAAAGTGATTTTTTTACCATCGGGATTATATGGATTAGCTACTTCATCGGACATTTGTATTTCATCGACAAAAAGATAATATTCCTCTTTACTTTTTTCCACTTTTTCTCTTACATAGGATGAAAGAATAAGTGGATTACGATATTTAATATCTTTTGCAAGGTCAAGCTCAATTGTAATAATCTGTTCCTCTTTTACACCATTCTCAATTAAATAATCTCTGTATAAATTTTTTAAAAGATAGGATTTGCCACATCTTCTGATACCAGTAATAACTTTCACCAATCCATCAAAACGATATGAAATTAACTGTTGTAGATAATTATCGCGTCTAATTTCCATTAATATCACTCCATTTCATTGAAAATCACTGCCCATTAAGGCTTTCATATTCAATATTATATATATTTTTCTTCATTTATTCAAGTTCTCATTGAACATTATAGCCTAAAAGGGTCATGGTATTCAGTATAATTGCAGTAATAAAAGGTATTAATTACAGAACTATATTTCCGTAACTAATACCTTTGCGGTCTATTTAGCTTGTTTCTTGACTACTCAGGAAAAATATTTCTACCCTCGCCCCACCTGTATTTTCAGAATTTG